>Ga0307505_10000169_pt1 | contig 81117 bp, 61 predicted proteins | sample 23_S_MG_FD_202183 | JGI IMG/M metagenome (GOLD analysis project Ga0307505, IMG submission 202183) | Soil microbial communities from Populus trichocarpa stands in riparian zone in the Pacific Northwest, United States - 23_S | ecosystem: Environmental > Terrestrial > Soil > Riparian zone > Trees... | reverse complement strand
CGGCGCCGACCTTCGAGACGCCGGCGCTGCGGGCGATTGCCTCCGACTGGCGGCTGGCGATCATCTATCGCTGGTCGTCCGGCCAGCCACTGAGCATCCTGGCGGGCGTCGATCGGGCGCTCACCGGTCTGGGCGGGCAGGTCGTCGATCAGGTCAGCGACGACGTCTATCAGGACCAGTCGGGTCAGTTGGGCTCGCAGTTCATCAACCGGGCGGCGTTTGGCAGCCCCGCGCTCGGCACCTACGGCGACGCCGGGTTCTTCTCGTTCTACGGCTTCGCCAACTGGAACCTGGATGCGGCGCTGTCGCGCGTCTTCAACCTGCCGGGCGGCCATCGCGTCGAGGGCCGCTTGGAGGCCTTCAACCTGACCAACGCCATCAGGCCCAACAACCCGAACGTCACGCTCACGGCGGCCACGTTCGGCCGCGTGACCTCGGTGCAGGACGCGCGCATCATGCAGTTCGCGCTCAAGTACACGTTCTGAGGCCGACCGTTCACGAGGCCCGCTCCGGTGCAACCGGGGCGGGCCTCGGCAATTCAGAAGTCAGAAGTCGGCGAAGACCCGAGGGCTCTTGGCAGACGTGGCGACCAGCGCCTATGCTGGGCGGCGTCTGCCGGAGAGTTCCACATGCTCGCGCCAACCCGTACGCTGCTTCTCATCCTGGTCGCGGCGGTCGCCGTCGGGCTGACTGAGGGCCCTGGGGCCCAGGCCCCCACAGAATCGCCGGACCTGGCGATGTATCAACGGATCCGCGACGAAGGCACTGCGCGCTCCCAGGTGATGCGGTACGCGTCTGAGCTGATGGACGGTATCGGCCCGCGTCTGACCGGGTCGCCCAATCTGGCTCAAGCGGTGGCGTGGGCGGTCGACACGCTGAGGGCCACCGGCGCGACGAACGCGCGACCCGAAAGCTGGGGCGAGTTCGGCATGGGCTGGCAACAGCGGAACGTGTGGGCCAGGCTGGTCGAGCCGGACGCGCACAACTTCGTTGCCGCGGCCGCGCCTTGGTCGCCGCCGACCCGCGGCCCGGTCAGCGGACCCGTCGTGCGGGTGTCGGGATTCGGAGACGAGAGCGGGTTCGCTCCCCTTCGCGGGAAGCTTCGCGGCTCAATCGTGCTGCTCGGGAAGTCCGGGGGCATCCCGGCAACGCCACCCATCGAGAAGCCGCTCTTCGAGCGGCTGGATGCGGCGCAACTGTCGGAACTTGCGCAGGACACGCCAGGGCCACCTGCTGATGACACGCTGCTGGAGCGCGCCTATGCCGCGGGCGAGTTCGCCGAGCGAATGGGCCGGTTTTTCGCCGACGAGGGCGTGCTGGCCGTGATGGTCCCGAGCGGGAACAATCCAAGCGGCGGCGTCAGCGGCGGAACGCTGAACGTCGACAACAACTACAACTTTGGCTACCACGCCCACTTGAAGGCACGAGCCATGCGCGTTCCGCTGCTCGTGATCGCGGTGGAAGAGTATCTGCGGATGGAGCGGCTGATCGAACGAGGCGTGCCCGTCCGCGTGGAGGCCAACGTGGACGTGGAGTTCACGGGCGACCGCGTCGAAGGCTTCAACGTGCTCGCCGAGATCCCCGGAACGGACGCGCGTCACCGAGACGAGATCGTGATGACGTCGGCGCACCTCGACAGCTGGGCCGTCGGCACCGGAGCCACCGACGACGGCGCTGGTGTCGTGATGGTGATGGAGGCCGTGCGCATCCTCGGCGCCCTGGGCATGCGGCCGGTTCGCACCGTGAGGATCGCCCTCTGGACCGGAGAAGAGCAGGGCCTGCTGGGTTCCTCAGCCTATGTAGCCCGCCACGTTGCGGAGGCTCCACGAGCGGCATCTCCGGAACAGATGCGCCTGCCGCCGGCATTTCGCCGCCGAGTGGGACCGTTCACCCTGAAGCCGGACCACTCGCGGATCTCCGCTGTCTACAACGTGGATCTCGGAGCCGGGAGGATCCGGGGCGTCGGCGTGGGTGGCAACAGGGCTCTGATGCCCATCTTCCAGCAATGGCTTGCGCCGCTCGCCGACCTCGGCGCGACGCTGGTCACGATGAGACCGCGATGTGCCGGGGATTGCCGCCCGTTCGCCGAAGCAGGCATCCCGACACCAGGCGTGTGGCAGGATCCGCTCGAATACGACACCAGGACGCACCACACGACCAGCGACACGTTCGACCGGCTGATTCCTGACGACCTGCGTCAAGCATCAATCGTCCTGGCGACGCTGCTCTACAACACGGCAATGCGCGAGGAGATGCTGCCTCGCGTGCCCTGAAGAACCTGCCGCGCTACTCGTAGCGCAGCGCTTCGATGGGGTCGAGGCGCGAGGCGCGGAACGCCGGCACGAACGAGCTGACGAGGCCCACGACGACGAGGATGGTGGAGCACACGGCCAGCAGTTCGAAGGAGAGGTTGAGGTAGATGTCCAGGCTTCGCGATTCGTCGTCCAGGATCTCCGCCAGGAAGGGCCTGGGGCTGATCAGCCACACCAGCGCGTAGGACATCGCGACGCCGACTACGCCACCCGCAAACGTCGTGGCCAGGCCTTCGGCGAGGAACTGGCCCAGGATCGTGCGGCGCTTCGCCCCGAGCGCCTTCCGCAGCCCGATCTCCCGCGTGCGCTCCGTGACCGACACGAACATGATGTTCATCACGCCCACGCCGCCGATCGCGAGCGTCAGCACGCCGATGAAGCCCAGCACCAGCTTCAGCCCCAGCACCATTCCCTGTCCGATGGCGTCCAACTGCGCCGACCCGAACACCCTCAGGGCCCGTGGGTCGGCCGGATTGAAGCGCAATCGCTTGCCCAGCAGTTCCTTCACCTGGAGGTCGGTTCGCGCGGCCAGCGTGGAATCCACGGCCTGGTAGACGAACGTGCTGAGGAACTCGGCGTTCCACAGCTGGCCGGCCGCCGTGTACGGGATGAACACGCTCTGCTTGTCGGGGCGCCCGTAGTTGGAGAGCTGCACCTTCTCGCGCTGCACGCCGATCACGTGGAAGGCCATGCCGTTCACCCGCACGGTCTCGCCGACGGCGGGCTGGTTGCCGAACAGCTTTCGAGCCACCTCGCTGCCCAGGAACACGACGCGGCGTTGCAGCCGGACGTCCTCGGCGTCGATGAAGCGTCCCTCGGCGGCGGGTTGCGCGCGCATGCTTGCGTACGCCGGGGCCACGGCTCGGGCAAAGTAGCTGCCCTGCTTGGTGGTCCAGGCTACGCCGACGTTGCGCATGTACTCCGGGCTCCATGCCTTGACGAACGGCAGTTCCCCTGCGGCTTTCGCGTCGTCCAGCCGAAAGCGAATCGGCCGGCCGGCGCGCTCGCCTCCCGATTGCATGCTGGTCTGGCCCGGGAACACGATCGACACGCCGTCGCCGTACGCGCCGCGGAATCCCCGGTTGAGGGCCTGGTTGAATCCCTCGCCATAGGCCAGCAACACCACCACCGACACGATGCCCCAGGAGATGCCCAGCATGGACAGGCCGGCGCGAACACGGTTGCGCGCCAGGCCGGTGGCGGCCTCCTGGATGACCGTTCTCACGATTCGAACCTCAACGCCTCGACCGGCTGCATCTGGGCGGCCCTGCGCGCGGGGTATGTGGAGGTGACCACGCCGATGACGACCAGGAGCGCGACGGCAGCCGCTCCGGCCGTCCACGTCACCACCATGCCCTGGAAGCGGGCCGGCATGGGCAACTGGTTGACGCCGCCGCACAGCGCCAGCGCCACCGCGAACCCGATGATGCCGCTGAGCATGGTCAACAGGAACCCTTCGAGGAAGAACTGTCGTTGCACCTGCGCGGTGGTGGCACCAAGGGCCTTGCGCACGCCGATCTCCCGCGTACGCTCCCGCACCGCGACCAGCATGATGTTCATCACGCCGAGGCCGCCAAGCGCCAGCGTCACCACGCTGACGAGGCCGAAGAAGAAGTTCATGTGCTCGATCATGCGGCCGAACATCAACGAATTGAGGGACGTGTCCCACATCGCGATGGCGTTGCGGTCAGTCGGATCGAACCTGTGCCGTGGCGCCAGGATGCGCCGCACCTCGCGCGCCAGCGGCCAGTCCACGTCCTCGATGCGGCCGGTGCGGGCGTCGAGCACGGCTGGCAGTTGCGCAACCACCCACTGATGCGGCGCGACGATGAGGTTCGACAGCACGCCGCGCTGGGCGTCTGGACGCGGCAGGTCGCGCGACATGGCGGCAAACGGCACGAACACCTTGTCGTTGTCCGGCCCGCTGTAGTTGCTGTCCTGGTCCTTCCTGCGGATGCGCCCAATCACGGTGTACGGCAGGCCGTTCAAGTAGACGCCTTGTCCGATGCTCTCGCGAGCGCCGAAAAGCTGCTTGGTGGCCTCGGCGCCCATGATGGCCACGCGCCGGCCCTGCTCTTCGTCGTCGAACCGGAACATCCGCCCGCGTTCGACGTCGATGGTCCGGATGTCCTGGTACTGCGGCTGGATGCCCGTCACGGCCAGCGACGCAGCGTTGAAGGCGCTCTTCACGTTGATGCCGCCGCGCTCGATCTCCGGGCTCACCACCGCGATGAGCCTGGACTGGGTGGCCAGCGCCTCGGCGTCGTCGGCCGTCAGCCAGATCTGGCGGCCCGCACGCTCGCCGCCGGCCTGCAGGGACGTGCGCCCGCCCCACACGATGCCGATGTTCTTCCCCAGCTCCTCGAGCACGTGCTGATTGCCGCGCTGGAAGCCGGTGCCCGTCGCCTGGAGGACGACGACGGACACGATGCCCCAGGCGATGCCGAACATCGTGAGGAAGCTGCGCAGCTTGTTGGCCCGCAGGTTCTGGAGAACCTGGACGAGAACCTCCCTCATCGACCTACCCGGGCAACACCACGCGGTCTCCCGCATCGAGCCCGCTCAGGATCTGGATTTTCGTGCCGTTGCCCACGCCCACCTTCACCGGCACCGTCCGCCGCCCACCTGGCGCGCCGGCATCGACGATGCTGACCGATCCATTGCGCTTGGCGTCGAACGTGACGGCCGCCTCCGGCAGCAAGAGCGAGTTCGGAAACTGCTCCAGGACGATCTCGGCGTTGGCCGTCATGTTGGCCTTCAATTCCTTGCCGGCGTTGTCGATCGACACCTCCACCTCGAAGGTGGTGACGTTGTCCTTGTCGACGCCGATCGGGGAGATCTGCGTCACGCGGCCGTCGAACGCCCGGTCCGGAAACGATTCGGTGGTGATCCTTGCGGTCTGCCCCAGCCGGACGCTCCCGATGTCGGCTTCATCCACCTTGCCGCGCACGAAGACGCGCTCGATATCGCCGAGGGTCATCACCAGCGAGGCGTTGGCGCCAAGGTTCAGGATCGACGACACCGCGCTCCCCACCTCGACGTCTCGTGTCAGCACGGTCGCGCGGATCGGTGCCTTGATGGTGGCGTTGGCCAGCTCTTCCTCCGCCCGCTCCACCGCAGCGCTGGCCTGCGCGACGTTGGCCGCGGCCTCCGTGATCCGCGCGCGCGCGATCACCAACTGACCGGTGGCGGCGCGTTGCCGGTTCTCCGCCTGCTCGACGGCGCTTCTCGCCTCGTCGAGCGCCGACTGCGACACGAGCTTCTGCTCGTAGAGCTGCTCGGCCCTGGACTGGTTGCGTCGCGCGAACACGACGTCGGGAGCCTCGGCCTCGATCTCGTTCTTCTTGAGCTGCGCCAAGGCGCCTTCGCGAGCGGCCTCGGCGGCCTGCAGGTTGGCGCGCGCCTCTCGAAGCCGTGCGGTAAGATTCTCCTTGTCGATCTCCGCCAGCACCTGACCCGGCTGCACCACGTGATCGACATCGACAAGCAGCCGCTCGATGATGCCGTTGGCCTTCGACTTGATTTCAACCTTGGTGATGGGCTCGACCTTCCCGGTCGCGACCACGGACCGCGTCATGGTGCCCGCCTCGACCGTCGCGATCTTCGACGGGTCCACCGCGTCCGACGCGCCGTTGAGCGTGGAGAATCCCCACGCGCCGGCCACCGCCACCGTAGCGCAGGTGACGATCAGCCCGATTTTCATTGGTTTTCGCATAGGAACCTCCGGAGCGGCCGCGCGAACCCGCCGACACCGGACATTGACGAGAACGGACACCGAAAAGTTGCCGGCAGGGGGCGGAACGGCGGCTTCATGTGGATTCTGAAGACCGTCACCGAGGGGGTGGCGGAGCGGACGTTCCGGATGCTCCCGGGCGGCGTGCGCACCCTCGGCCGGTCCACCGGCGCCGACTTCATCGTGGACGCCGCGCTGGTGTCACGGGTCCACTGCCGGCTCACCGTACTTCAGGACGGGGCGCTGGAGCTCCGCGACCTCGACAGCACCAACGGAACCTACGTGAACGGCCAGCGCGTCGAGCAGGCGCGCCTCGCCTCCGGAGACCGCGTGCAGATGGGACGGGTGGAACTGGTGGCCCTCAAGGAGGACTGAGCGGCGCTGCCATGCCTGAGGGCCGGTCAGCGTGAGGCGCTACAATCACCAGACCCCAATGGAAATGGACGTCCTCACGGTGCGGCTCAAGGACCAGGCAGACGCGGCCGCCATCCGGCAGCGCTTCACGCTCGACGACTAGTCGGACGATGCCTGTCTACAAGTACCGGTCGGTCGAGGAGATGGATGCGCACTCGTGGCGCCACCCCGCTGACCCCGAACTCTACCGAGCCATCTCGCTCGTGTGGGAACTCGCACGTCGAACCAACCCGCGCCGATTCTCGCCGGGTGTCTACAAATACCGGTCAGTCGGCGAGATGAACCGGGCGGACGATCTGCGCCTGGAGGCGCACATCGCCGCCAGGCGGGTGAAACGCGCCGCCGGCCACGGCGACGGAGCCTGACTGTGGCAACCTGACCCATTTCGGGCGTGTGCTCGTGGCTACGCCGGCACTCGGCCTCCGCGCCAGAGGATCGCCACGCCAAGGCCGCCCGCAATGAGCGACGCGAGGAAGATCGCAATCTTCGCGGCCATGAAGTCGCCGGGATCCGGAAACGCCTGCCTGGCGATGAAGAGCGACATGGTGAACCCGATCCCGGCCAGGACGCCGGCGCCGAGGAGCTGGCGCCACGAGTAAGTCGCCGGCTTGTGGGCGACGCCCAGGCGGACCGCGAGCCACGACCCCGCGAGGATGCCGGCGGGCTTGCCAACAACCAGTCCGAGCACGATGGCGAGGATCAGCGCGCCTCGGCCGTCCAGCACATCAGACGACCACGCTACCCCGGCGTTGGCGAGCGCGAAGATGGGAAGCACGAAGTAGCTCGACCACGGTTCGGCTGCCCGGAGGAGCTTGCTCGCCGGCGATTCGATGCGGTCGTGGATGACGTCCAGCGCTTCCAAGGTCGGCCTCGACAGCCCACCCGGCGCGTGCTCGTCGCCGTCCCCTTCCCCTCCTCGCGTCCCTTCCGCCTGGATGACCGACTGCGCCTGCGCCATCAACGCGCCCAGGTTGGCCGGCGGCCGGGTCGGAGTCACGATGGCCAGGATGACGCCCGCGAGGGTGGCGTGCAGCCCCGCCTCGTGCAGACAGACCCAGAGCACCACCCCGAGCACCGCGTAAGGGAGCGCCCGGTAGACGCCCCACCTGTTGAGGCCGGCCAGGAGCGCGGTGGCCGCGGCGCCAGCCAGGAGATAGGGCAGGACGATCGCCTCGGAATAGAACACCGCGACGACGCCGATGGCGACCAGGTCGTCCACGATGACCGCGGCGGTCAGGAAGACGCGCAGGTCCACGGGCACGCGCGCGCCCAGCAGGACGATGAGGGCGACAGCGAAGGCCGTATCGGTCGCGATGGTCATCCCCCATCCGTGCGCCAGCGACTCGGGCGCGATGACCAGCAGGTAGATCAGGGCGGGGATCGTCATCCCGCCCAGCGCCCCGGCGATCGGCAGCGCCGCCGCCCGCGGCGTCGCCAGGCGGCCCACCGTCAACTCGCGTTTGATCTCGAGGCCGACCACGAGGAAGAAGACGGTCAGCAGGCCGTGGTTGACCCAGTCCACCAGCGGAAGGGCGAAGCCGCCTTCACCCAACCGGAAGCCGAAGGGCGCATGCCACCAGGCGTCGAAGGCCGGGCCCAGGGCCGTGTTGCTGATCGCGACCGCCAGCACCGACATCACCAGGAGGAGAAGGCCCGTGGATGGCGCCCAACTGACGAAGTTGAGCGTGGCCGTGCGGAGCCGGTGGCCGACCGAGCCCAGCATCGCCTCGGTCAGCGAGCTCTCGTCCCAGGCGCCGTCGTAGCGCCGCCCGTTGATGAAGAAGGTCGGAGTCACACGCGCGCCGCTGTGCAGGCCGCTCTGGGCGTCGTCCCGGACCCGACGCCCCACCTTGCGGGCCACCTCGGGGACCCGCCCGTCTCGCGACGGCTGGCCGAATTCGGTGGCGACCTGCGCGAGGTCCTCCTCTCGCTGAAGTCGTGACTCCGCGACATCAGGAGGTCGTGGACCTCCCAGAAGCGCCGCTCCGTCTCGGAGACGTACTCCGCGAGTTCGGCGGCGTGGGTCGCCAGGGTGCGATCTGTCAGCGGAAGGTGGCGGTAGACGTAGCGGAGCCTGTTGCGGAACTGGTCGCGGAGATTGGCGACGACCTGGTGCGCGGCCCGGCAGTGCCGGCACGCGTAGCTGCCGTACTCGACCAGGGTGATCTCCGCGGTGTCGTCGCCGAGCACGTGGTCGCGATCGGCGTCCACCGGCCGGTCCAACCGGCCCGCCTGTTGGGATGTCATGGGAGCAACAGCCCAATAGTCTATCTTCGGAACCTGATGGTCGACGGCAGACGCAACGACCACAGGACGAGCGGCCCGCCGCGATCTACGCTGCGGCCACGTCGCGAAAGGCCCCGACGCTGTCGCGTCGGCGACGTACTGGAGAAATCCTCCGGCGCGTCAGTGGACGCCCACGCTGCCGGCGCCGGCGCGCCGCCGACCAGCGCCGAGTTCCAGCCCAGGCCAACCCGATGCCGACGAGCAGGAGCGGCACCGGTTCGGGCACCGGCGCCGCCGGGGTCGAGAGGCTGAGGCTGACCAGCGGGTTCGTGCCCTGGAACGTCTGCACGTCGCCCAGGCCGAGGCCCGGCCCGGCGAGGTCGATGAACAGGAGCACGTTGTTCCCGGTGAAATCGGTGGTCGGGATATTGAAGGGTGGATTGCCGCTCAGGATGGAGAACGAAAGCTGGTCGGGCGTCGGGCCCGCAAAGTCCGTGGTCGTGGTCACCAGAAAGCTCAGCGCGCTGCCGGGGACGAACTCCTGATAGAAGTCGTTGAAGAAGTCCGAATCCGTCAGCTCCACCGTGCCCGCGAGGTCCCCCGTCGCGCCACCGAAGGTGTTGACGGTGCCCGGGACCGGTCCAGCCCCGGCGCCCGTGAAGGTGACGTCGGACACGGTGACCGTATTCGACCCCGAGCCCGATCCTCCGTCGATGAGCAGGAAGTCGAGCCACCACGGCCCGGAGCCCGCGTCGAGCGCCCCGGTATCGACGTTCACCACGAAACTGAACGGCGCGGCCGTCGCGATCGACGCGCCGAGCGCCAGGGTCAGCGCCGTGAAGGTTGCGATCAGTATCTTCCGCATGGTCATGTCCTCGAAGTCAACAGGCACGCAACAGGTCACGGTGTGTCGTTCCCCGTCAGCACCAGGGGTCTGGCGTAGTAGTCGATCGGGCCAAGCGTCGGGTTGGCGAACTGCAGGATGACCGTTCGGGTGGCGCCCGGACCCAGCGTCTCACCGGCGCCGGCCACGATGATGTAGGGGCTTCCGAGCGGCGCCCTCGTCGTGGTCGTGCCCGTCTGGTTGACGAGCGACGCGTTGGTGAGGTTGTCGAGCACCAGGACGATCGGCCCGACCATCGGGTCGACGCCGTCGTTCCGGAGCGTCACCTGCTGGCTGAACCGTCCGGTGGCGCGGTTGTAGCCATAGCCGCCGCGGATGACCGTCGGCGCTTGCGCGACCGCGCCGGGCGAGCCGACTTCGTTGGCGTTGCCGACGGCTACGAACGTCCCGTGCAGACCAACCGTGCTCACTTGCGCCATGGTGATGCCGTCCTGACCGTGCGCGTTGTCGAAGGTCTGGAACGACGGCCCCTGCGGAGACGCGCCAAAGGACACCGACGCGCGCAACGCCCCGGTGCTGTCGTAGAGCGCCACGGCGTCGCCGCCCGTGCTCAGCCCGATACCCGATCCGGAGTAGCCGCCGATCTGGAGCCCGGGCGGCGGATTCGGTCCGAACCACGTCTGCAGGAACGCGCCGCGCGCGCTGGCAAGACCGGCTGTCTCGATGAAGATCACCGACTCGCCCGGCCCGATGCTGGTGATGCCGCTGAGCGGCACGGCCGACGCGAAGGCTCTCGAGTCGTCGTCCACCCTCCAGCCGACAACGTTCACTGGGCGCTCGCTGGTATTGGTCACTTCGAACCAGTCGGCGCCCACGGGGCTGTTGCTGCTCGACCACGGCGCCACCTCGGTGATCACCAGCTTGCCGACGCCACCCGGCGAGCCGATCTCGTCCGCGCTGTTCGCCGCCACGAAGGCGCTATGGACGCCGGCGACGCTCAACTGCGACATGGCGGCGTCGTTCAGGCCGGCCGCGTTGTCGAACGTCGGGAACGAAGGGCCTTGGGGCGAGGCCCCGAAGAACACCTTGGCCCGCAAGACACTGCCGGCGTCGTAGAGCACCACGGCATCGCCGCCCGTGCTCAGCCCGATACCCGATCCGGAGTAGCCGCCGATCTGGAGGCCGGCTGGCGGGGTGTCGCCGAACCAGGTCTGCAGGAACACGGGGCCGACGCTCGCGAGGTTGTCGGTCTCGATGAAGATCACCGACTCGCCGGGCGCGATGCTGCTGATCCCGCTGAGCGGCACCGCCGCCGCGGGGGATTCCGAACTGTCGTCCACCTTCCAGCCGGTGACGTTCACGGCGATGGCACCGACGTTGGTCACCTCGAACCAGTCGGCGCCCACCGGGCTGTTGCCACTCGCCCACGGCGCCACCTCGGTGACGACCAGCTTGCCCCCGACGCCCGGGGAGCCGAGCTCGCCTTCGTTCGCGCCGTTCACGGCGACGAAGGCCCCGTGGACGCCGACCGCGCTCAGTGGCAGGAGGGCGGCGTTGTTCAGCCCGGCCGAGTTGTCGAAGGTCGCGAACGGGCCGGCCGCAGACACGCCGAAGGACACCCGGGCCTGCAAGACCCCGTTGCCGTCGTAGAGCACGACGGCGTCGCCGCCCGTGCTCAGGCTGACGGCTCCCCCGGTGTAGCTGCCGATCTGGAGCCCGGCCGGCGGGTTCGCGCCGAACCACGTTTGCAGGAACGTGGCGCGCGCGCTGGCGAGGTTGGTGGTCTCGATGAAGATCACCGACTCGCCCGGCCCGATGCTCGTGACGCCGCTGAGCGGCACCGCCGCCGCGAGCGATTCCGAGTTGTCGTCCATCATCCAGCCCGTGATGTCCACGGCGAGAGGCCCGATGTTGGTGACCTCGAACCAGTCGGTGCCCACGGGGCTGTTGCCGCTGGACCACGGCGCCACTTCGCTGACGACGAGGAAGGAGGACACGGGCGATGGGCCGCCCCCGGCATCGAGGATGATCAGGGTGTAGGGCGCGGTCGCGTCCGGGCTCCCGCCGACGGTGGGATCGTCGACGGTAACGGTCACGGTGTAGCTGGCCTTCGTCTGGAAGTCGAGCGGGGTGCCGGCCTTGAGGTGCAGCCCCGTGTCATCGATCTCGAAGAAGCCGGCGTCCGGTCCCGTCACGGCGAGATCGTTCGCCCCCAGCTCGTCGTCGAGAACGAGGACGTCCGCCACCTTGATCCGCACCGCCGTGCTGGTGTTCTCTTCGAGCTCCTCGACCGTGTCGCTCAGCACGACGCCGGTCGGGGCCTGGTTCGGCACGTGGGACGGTGCGTACACCCAGAGCTGCGGATGATCGAAGTCCCCTCCGCCGTTCTCGCTGACGACGTACAGGTAGCCATCGGCGTCCATCGTCAGCCCTTCGTGCTGCTGGGCCGCGACGGACAAGGGGTTGCCGGGATCAGGGCGAATCGTCAGCGCATTGTAGATGTGCCCCTGCCGGTCGACGTGGAGGATCCTGCCCGACTCCTGGCTCAGCACCAGCAGGTGGCTGGCGTCCGATTCGTTCAGGCCCGGCAAGTCCGAGAGCGCGAACACGTCGGCGAGGTCCAGCAGACCGAGCAGCGCCGGATCGAACAGGTCGATCGAGTTCTCGGCTGTCGGCGAACCGTTGGTGGCCGTGCCCTCGTCGAAATCGATGCCGGTGTGAAAGATGCCCTGGGGCGCCGTCTCCTTGACCGCGATGAAGCCGCCCGTCAGCGGATCGTAGGCGACACCTTCGATGCCGATGTTGCCGATGAACGTGCCGAGCTTGACGGTTCGCGCGTCCTGCCGGGTCAGCGTGGTGCCGGCCGCATACGTGAACAGGACGGCCTGACGATCCCGCTCCTCGACCATGACGAACTTGCCGCCGCCGACGTACGCGAGACCCTCGGGGTCGTAGAAATCCGTGCCCTGGGGACTGCCGCCTGGGGCGAGCGTCATGGAGTCGATGAGCGCTCCAGTCTTGGTCACCTGCACGACCGAGGTGCCGCCGTCGCCGACGACGAACAGGGTGTCGGTATCCCAGTTGTAGGTCACGGCCGACACTTCCTGGGCGAGCACGCTGTTGGGAGGCGCAACGGTGCGCGTCGGCTCCGGCAGGTCGAATCGGCCGACGCGGACATACGTGGACAGGTCCAGCGCGGTCGAGTGCACCGGCGGAACGACCCTGAGACCCGGAGAACCGACCTCGGCGCTGTTGGACGAGAGGAACGCGCCCTTGCTCCCGATCGCACTCAGCGTCGTGACGGCGGGCAGGCCGGCGGTGTTGTCGAACGTGGACGCGGCCGTGGCGGCGCCGAAGCTGACACCCGCGACCTTGTTTCCACCGGCGTCGAACAGATTGACCTGGTCGCCTCCGGTCCCCAGGCCGACGCCCGACCCTGAGTAGCTGCCGATCTGGAGGCCGGCCGGCGGATCCGTGCCGAACCAGGCGTTCAGGAACGCGGCCCCGGTGGCCGAGAGGTTGCTGGTTTCGAGGAAGACCACCGACTCGCCGGGTGCGATGGCGCCAACGCCGTTCAACAGCAACGACGACGCGAACGAGTTCGAGTCGTCATCCACCCGCCAGCCGGTGACGTCCACCGGGCTGTCGCCGATGTTGGTGACCTCGAACCAGTCGGCACTGTAGGTGCCGTTGCCGCTGCCGGCGGGGTGAATCTCGGAGATGATGACGCTGGACGTGGCCTCCGCCGAGACGCCGACCGGCAGCGGCGCGCCGAATGCGACGAGTGCCACTGTCACGCCACCGGCAACGTAGCGGTGCGCGCCGGCGCACGCGCTCATCGCTTCGCGCACGATTCTCATGAGCCCTCTTGCACGGGTCGTCATCACGGACCTGCCTCCTCTGGCAGTCGGTCGTCCTGGAAACCGGGGTAACGGCTATGAGCCGGCGATGAACGCCGCGCACCTGCTCCGACAACCGGGCAGCGAGAACCGTGAGAGGACGAACGACACCGGATGAGTATCCTGAGCGGGTGTGACTATCCCGTGAACGCGGCGTAAACGCCGTGTCAACTCGAAGGCGTCCCGCTCGGCGCCGTTCGGCGCGGGAACGACGCGGGACTGGAGGTCTAGACGTTCAGAATCGCACCAGGCGGTTCACTTTGACGATGAACGCCCGGTTCAGCAGCCCGGGAAAGCTGACCACCCCCGTATCGCGCTGCTCGTTGTAGACCACGAACAGCTCGCTGCCGGGGCGATATTCCCACCGGAACCTCACGTTGGCCGACACGGAGCGGGCGCCGGTGTTGTACTGCACCAGGGCGCTCGTGAACATCGTCGGCGTCGCGGTATAGGTCACGCGCGTGCCGGCCAGGTGCGTCGTCGATCGTCCCACCGGCAGATTCACCCGGTTGCCCTGGTAGGTGGGCTCGATGGCCAGTCGCGGCGTCGGACTGAACCGTCCCTGGGTGATGTTCAGCGCCGTGCGCTGGCCGCCATAAAGCGTGCCCCGCTCGAAGAACACACTGCCAGCCAGCCGGCGCTGGCGTCCGAAGGTCATGCCCACCCACCCGCTGCCGTAGTCGTAGCCGCCAATCGGGACGGTGAGGCCGACGATGCGCAACGGCTGGGGCAGGAACTCGTAGGTGCGCGAGCCGCCAACAGACAACGCGTCGCTGTTCTGGAACTCGAAGGTGAGCTCCGACGTGGCCTGGCGGGTATCGACCCGCCCCGACCAGTTTTCGATGTAGTTCCCGCTCGAATGCCAGTTGTACCGCCGCACGGGCCCCCGTCCTTTGGGCCGGGGGCTGAAACGAAACCGGGCCAGCGACTTGCGGATGTTGTCGCGGCGCACGAAGCCCACCTCCGGCAGGAAGTTGTCGCCCACCGCCAGGTGCTCCAGCTCCACGCCGTAGCGATCGCCGGCGTAATCCATTTGCGCGCGATAGCTGGTGTCGTCCTTGGTCAAGCCCGCCGTGCGCGTGCGGGCCCAGTAGGTGTTGATGGTCAGGTTGTTGAAGAAGGCGAATGCCGCGTCGGCGCCGTAGACCTGATTGTCGGGCCCGCCCACCACCTGCGAACGGTGGGTGCCGATGACGCCGAAGCTGCTGCGGCGCAGGATGTCGCGCCGCAGCCGGAGAACCGAGAAGTTGGTTCGCCCGACACCGTTCACCCGGTCGTCGTTGGCGGTGATGTTCAGCATGCCCATGCTGTAACGGCCGGCGCGGCCCGTCATACGTCCGCCGGCCTCGATCGGGACGCCGCTGCCCTGGTCGAAGCCGATCCGGCGGCTGTAGAACATCACCGGCGTGTCGCCGGCCGCGTTGCCGCCCTGGCCGCCGAAGCCGAAGACACCCTGGTTCTCCAGGAAAAACTCGCGCTTTTCAGGGAAGAACAGGTTGAAGCGCGTCAGGTTGACCTGCTGTTCGTCCGCTTCTACCTGCGCGAAGTCGGTGTTGTAGGTGAAGTCGGCCGAGATGTTCTGCGTGATGCCGTAGCGCACGTCCAGGCCCACGTCGGCCGCGGGATCGTTGCGCACGCGCGGCGTCGACGTCAGATCGCTTTGGACGCTGGACACCGCGTAGGGCTTCACCTCGATGTTGCGCGAGCCCTGCGGCGCCTCGAGGCCGACCATCGTCGCGGCCAGCGACGCGCGGAAGAGCCCTGACTGCCCCGCGGCGCGCGGAATCTTGGTCAGGAACGACGTTTCGTTCTTCGTCCGGTTGATGCGGCGCGCGTTGAAGCCCCAGATCTGGGCGCGGCCGGGCCGGTAGCGCAGCGACTTGAACGGAATCGCCGTCTCCACCGTCCAGCCGCCCTCGAATCGTCCGACCTTGAACTGCCAGATCGGGTTCCAGTCGCCGTTGATGGTGCGCTCGTTGGTGATCTGGCCGTCCCAGCGCCCGCCGATGGCGTTGACCGCCAGTTCGATGCCGTTGCGGCGATCGTAGAACGGGTCGATCAGGAACGCGACGTTATCGTTCTGAAAGATGTTGTTGCTGTCCCGCCGCATCTCGTTGGCGACGATCTGGTCGGGCCGGCTCTCCCAGGCGCGGAAGGTCACATACAGCGCCTGATCGTCGAACAGCAGCCAGACCTCGGTCTTCTCGGTGGCCGGCACGCCCTCGATGGGATCCTGCTGAATGAAGTCGCTGATCGAGGGCACGGTGTCGTAAACGGCCTCGTCCAGCCGTCCGTCGACGCGAAGCGGCGCCGTCAGGCGGGTTGCCCGTACCGTGGCGCGCCCCTCGATGTCGCGACTGACGACCGACCCCGGGCCAGGAGCGGCAGGGCCCGCGAAGGCGAATGGCTCGGCGTCCGGTTCCGATCCGCTCTGAGCATCCGCTGTCGTGGTGGTGGCAAGCGCGGCAAAGCAAAGAGAAGCGAGATGGCGACCCAGCCCGCGGAGAGGCACTCGAACGATGATACCGGCCGCCGCTGCCGTCGGGCCCGGAATGCGACAACCTGCGACGACTTTGGGGGAGCCTCGCTGGCCCCAAGGCATGATGGGCGTTCGTGTTTTCCGGGCCGCTACAGCTGGTCTCTGGTCCGATCCTGGGGCGTTGGTCCGACACGCTGGGCCACAAGGCGGTGTGCTGCTGCCGACGGTGACACCGGGTGGCACGGGAGGACCGGCAACCGGCCGGCGTGTTTCGCTCTTCGACTGGCGCGCCTAGGTGAGGAGGGTGTCGCCGAATCCGGGGCTAGCGTCAGATACGACCTTGAGCACCTCATTGAAACTGGGGGATCGACCGCTGCGTTCGGCAAAGTTCTGAGGGTCTCCGACGACGTAGCCGTAGAGATTTAGTCGCCTCCGCCGAAGTCGCTCGGATCCTTTGCCGTCCAACGTCCCGTCTGCGAGTCGTAGTCTCTGGCGCCGAACCTCACCAGCCCCGTGTCCGGGTCGTGAAGCCCACTCGCGAAGCCGAATGGTTGCCAGCTGGGGTTCGTGTCGACGACCGGCTCGCCGAACGCGTTGCACGAGTATCCGACCGACGCGGTCCTTGACCTCGAACGCCTCAGAGGCCAGCGGATCGAAAACCTTCATGGAAGCAAGTTTCATGGTGATCACGCGGTCTGCGGCGTCCGCGCTCAATGATCGAGAACAGCAGCGACTGGGCTATGGTCGGGGTGTCAGTGACACGACACTCTCATCAGCTCGGACGAGCCTGGCAGACTCGACCTCCCAGACGCCGGCCCGGCGGATCAGGTCTACGTACACGCTGGCTCTTGCGCCGGCCCCCACAACGGGGCAACGGAGGTGCGCTGTGCCGCTTGGTCCAGTCATCTCCATGCTTGAGAACCACGATAGTCCGACGGCCTGGACCTCTCCCAACTCTTTGGTCACGGTTGGATGGGCCCTGATGAACGCTTCTGCTGCGGCAAAGGGCGCCCCTCCGACCAAGAACACCTGCGCCAACACCAGTGCAACGACCGCGACGACAAAGGCCGCTACTGCTTTCGTCTTCCACTGTGTCAAGAGAGCCATACTTTGTTGTCCTGCCTCACTGAAGGCTGACTTCAACGCCAGCTGAATAGCCGAAAGAGAAGCCCCAGCGCCTCAAAGTGAAGTTCGGGCCGTAACTCGCGTAGGGCTCCAGGCCTCCCTCGTTCTGTCCGGCCTGAGCCCTAAGGCCCGCCTGCGCACCTATGGTGGTGGTAACCGTGCCCAGCGTCTGACCTGCCTGTGTGAAGAGACCAACGCTGGCACGGACACCTCGGCAGTCGCGCGGACTCGCGCCTGGCGGACCGCCATCTGGGTCAAACGTCACGCCGCCGCCAAGTCCCATACCGTACCTGAGCGTCAGGAAGAAGCCGCTCTCAAGAGTCCGGCCGAACGTAATCCCTCCGCCAGCGCCATCGTAGGCTGAGACAGAAACAGACCACTGTCCACTTGAGTCGACGCGATTGACCGGATCGGTTCGGCTGTACACATAGCGACTCGAATCGTTTCCAAGTTCGAACCCAATCGGGTCCTTCGCCGTCCAGCGTCCCGCCTGCGTGTCGTAGTCGCGCGCGCCAAAGCGCACGAGGCCGGTGTCCGGGTCGTAGAGGCCACCTGCAAACCCAAACGGTTGCCAGCCGGGGTTGGTGTCCACGATCAGCTCGCCGAACGCGTGGACGTCGAACCGCTGTACGATGGCGCCGGTCGTCGCGTGTACCACGACGCGCGGCGTGCCCAGGTTGTCCGACACGATGCGGTACGTCTCGCCGTTCTTGATGACGTATTCCGGCACGTTCGGCTTGGTCCCGTAGACGAAGCGCGACACGACGGCGCCGGTGCCATCCAGTTCCGCGATCGGACGCAACTGGTCCGCGTAGAGCCACCCCTTCACCGGCACGCCGTCGATCGTCTTCCGCACGCGCCGCCCGCGACCGTCCACCGTGTAGGTGATGACTTGCCCGCTCGGCTGCGTCACCGTGATCAGGTTCCCCAGCGTGTCGTAGCCGTAGGTGGTCGTCTGGCCACCCACGGTCTTAATCGCCAGCTCCCCGTTCGCCGTGTACGTGTAGGTGGCGGTGCCGTAGGTGAGGAGCCGGTCCTGCGCGTCGTACGTCGCCTCGACCAGCCCGCCGGGCCCGGTGACTGCCGTCCGGTTGCCGTTCCCGTCGTACGTGTACTGCGCCACCAGGTCGCCGTTGCTGTGCACGGTGGCCAGTCGCCCCGCCAGGTCATAGCCGTACGCCCACACGCGGGTAAACCCGTCCACCGTCTCGACCCGCGTGGTGATCCGGCCCAGCGCGTCCCGCGTGATCCCCACGTCGAAGACCGGCGTCCCGCCCACCTGGGCCGTCTGGTGCGTCGACTCTCCGAACGCGTTGTACTGCAGCGTGTCCGTGGTCGTGCCCAGGGTCGTGCTGGTCACCAGGCCGGTCGCTGCGTCCCGGGCGATCGTCAACGCGCCGGCTTGTGTCAGTAAGCGGTCTGCGTCGTACCCAAACGCCACCGCGAAGGCGCCGTTCACCTGCTCAGTCGATACGTCGAAGTCGGTCGAGAAGGTGCGGGTGACGGCGCCGCTGACCGGGCCGCTCCACGCCTCCCCCAGCGGCAGCGCCCCGTCATACGTGAACGTCAGTCCCACGCCGCCGGGATCGGCCAGGGTCGCCACGCGGCCCGCCGTGTCGTACGTGTAGCCGAGCAGCCCCCGCGAGAACGTCACCTCGTTCAGCCGCCCGCCCGTGTCGTACCCGAAGCCGGTCGTTTGCCCGTCCGGCCGCTGGATCGCCGTCGGCTGCTTGTCGGGATTGAAGAGATAGCCCGTAGCGCCGGCCCCACCCACGGCCGGGGGCGTGTACGACGACGTGAGATCCACCGGCGTGTACGCGAAGGTGTGCGCCGGCCGGTCTGGCGGCGTCAGGCTGGTCACGTTCCCGCCCGCGTCATACCCGAACCCGATCGTCCGCGCGTCCGGCAACGTCTGTGTGGTCACCCGGTCAGCGGCATCGTAGCCGAACCCCACCGTCCGCGACAGCGCATCCGTGAGCGCCGACGGGCGGCCTGCGGCGTCGTAGCCGATCGACGACGTCCGCGCGCCCTGCGTGATCGTGGTCAGCCGCCCCTGCGCGTCGTATGTGAAGTCCACCGGCGTCAAGCTCCCCATCTGCGCGCGTGTGACCCGGCCCTGCGCGTCGATCGTGGAGGTGGACACCCGGCCGCCGGCCGAGGTGGACGTGAACGTCCGCGTCCCCGCATCGAACACGGTCGTCGCAGTCCGCCCGTTCACCGTCGTCGTTTCCGTCTGCGTCACCAGGCTGAGCGGGTCCTGCGGGTCCGCCAGCGCCGCGGTGCGCGTGACTGTGCTGGAAAGCGTCAGCCCCGACGGCGTGCGGACCGTGACGCTGGCGGGCAGGACGACGCTCATGCCGAACCGCGGATCCGCGCCCATTTGCACCGTTGTACGCGTGCCGTCGGCAGCGACGGCTTCCTGGGTTCCATCGGCTCGCTGCCGCGTCACGGTGCTCGTCCCGTCGGGCGCGGCTATCGTCGTCGTCTCGTCACCTGTTTGGCCCATGGCCACGTTGTAGCCATGCGTCCGCCCGAGGGTCGTGGACACCGTGACGGTCCACCCGCCAGCCGATTCGGTGCGGGCCAGCGTCTTCGTGCCGCCCGCCGCATCGGCATCGGTCAGCAGACGACCGTGCGCGTCGTACGTGAAGGTCGATGCGTGTCCGTTGGCGTCGCGGAACTCGGTGAGGAGCCCATCCTCACGCGTCGCCAGCCGCGTCTCACCGCCGCCTGGCGCCGTGATCGTCGCGAGGTGGCCGTGGCTGTCGACCGACAGCGTCGTCCGCTGGCCAAAGGGTCCGACGATGGCCGTGGGGTCGCCGGCGCTGTTCCGTTCGATCATCGTGACGAGTCCATCGCCGTCGGTCACGGACGTCAGTCGTCCGCTCGAATCGTAGGCGAACGTGTGGAGCGTCGCGCCGGTCAAAGCATGGAGCGTGCGCGCGTGACGCCCCTCGATGGTGAACTCGTAGATCTCGCTGCCATCCCCCGACGGAATCTGGAAGGTCGTCGGCGAGACACCTGGCGGGATGGAGGAGATCGCCCGCAGATGGCCGAGCCCATCGGTCATGTAGGCGTCGCCATCGGGGCCGATCGACAGTTCACTGCCCGGCAGGAATCGGTACCGAGCGTTCAAGGCCGGGCCGTTGTCGCCAAGATCGCCGGTAAACCCGCCCTCGACGCCCCCGCCCAACGTCGACAGGCGGCCGTCGGTGCCAATGCGCCGCACGCGCGGTGCCAGCGGTCCATTGAAGATCCCGCGGTCGCCAGTCAGTTCGAGGAAGACGATGCTGCCGTCCGGCGCCAGCGACAGGGCCATGGGCCCGATCGGGCTCGAGACGGCAAGGCTGTCGTCGGGCGCAAACCCCGGCACGCCGGTCCCCGCGAGCGTCTGCACGGCCCCGGACGGCTGCATGCGGCGGATGAAACCGGCCATGTTGCTGAAGTCGGGCTTGGACCGATGCTCCGACCAGTAGAGCGATCCATCGGCGCCGACGGCGAGGCCGCCGATGAGATTCCCGCCCTCCAGGAGCGTGGGCCCCGTATAGATCGCAATCGCCTCATTGGTGCCGACGCCCACCCGGTAAATCGACGAGCCGAAGCCGAGGTATCCAGTGCCGTCGCTCGCGACGGCAGCCTGCACCGCCCCCGATCCGACACCCGGCATTTGTGTCTGGTCGACTGGCACCGAGAAAAAGGCCAGAGTCTCCGGCCCGCCGGCCGAGGCGTACTGAGAGATGACCACAAACGTATTGGCCGAGAAGGGCGGCGTCCGTGCCGTGATCTGGTAGACACGCCCGCGCGCGTCCACCGCGAGCCGCGCCTGCAACTGCGTGCCGAAGGGAGCGCCGGGCGCAGGGCCAAGCACTTCGATCTGGCCGTTCGGGAGTACGCGCTCAACCTGGGACGGCGCAACGTTCATGCGCAGGTTGTAGCGGCTGCCATCGGGGCCGAACACTGGGGTGGCGCCTGGCGTGCGCGACACCTCGCGCGAGATCTGGCCGGTGGCGTCGGCCTGCGTCTGCGTCCCATCGCCGCGGTAGAGCACGCGGCCCACGGGGTCGTAGACATGATGAGGGCTCAGGCTCCATCCCGCCACCGCCGTTGTCGACGGGGGCGTCCCGGTGAGCTCCGTTCGGAAGGGGAAGTACTGGAGCGCCGGCCGGCGCGAGGGCGTGCCGCTGGGGGTACCTCCAGGGATGCCGAAAGCGCGCGCACGGTCGGGCACCATGTAGCTGCCGCCGTATGCGTACGTCACGAGGACGTCGGTCGGCATGGTCCCGAACGTCCGGCGTCCGTACTCGTCGCGTCCGTCCCACGTCAAGTCCACCTGCTGATTGGCCTGCGGCGCCAGTTGCTGCACGACTTCGCGTCCGCCAAACCGCATGCGGACCTCGATCGACTCCAATGACTCCGGCACCTCGCTTTGCGTCACGTCCACGCCGATCGATCGACGGCTCGCGCGGCCTTCCGCGCGCGTGCTGCGATACGTCAGATTGAACGGCGTGCCCGTGATCGGCACGTCTTCGCCGAGCGTCTGGTTCTGACACTCGATGATCGAGCCGCTGGTCTGGCAGTTGTTCGAGGTCTCTCGCCCTCTCAGCACGAGCTGTGGCCGAGGCGTGACGGATGGAAGATTGTTGGGGCTCGCCGCCAGGTTGAAGTCCCACGGCGAAAAGTGCGGAACGCGGGCACGCCAGAGACTCTGGCCGGGCTGATACAACGTCGCCAGTTGGCGTCGCTCGTCGTCAGTGACAGCCAGTGCTACCAGCGGATCCCCGACGTCAGCTTGCCCGTCGCCGTCCACGTCCAGGTCGGCCAGCTCACCCGTGGCGCCGATCACGGTGACGACACGGGCATTCTCCGACGCGATCCAGGCCGCCCGCGTCCGGTCGTAGTACCCGGCGGGCACCTCGCTCCCGGCAGGCAGGCCGAGGAAGTTCTCGACGTAGAAGGGGATTGGCGTACTGAACTGGACCGCGCGGGCGTCCGTCGCCAGCGCTTCGTCGACGCTCAGTTCCACGGCGTAGGTGAACGCGCTCGTGGGAGGCAGCGAGGCCGGCATTGCCGCGAGACCCGCGGCGCCGACGGTGTACTCCGTGGCGCGCACGGTCAACGATCGGAGCGGCTGCGTGGTGCCATTGGGCATTACGAGCGAGGCCGCCGTGCCCAGGGGGAACAGGACCGTCGCGCGGCGCGAGCCGTCGCCGTCGGTCACGACGCTCCCGCGCGCGACCTGCATGGGCGTATTCGCCAGGAGGTCGATGGCCGTGGCCTGGCTGTCGAGGGGCACCATGGCGACATCGGGAACGACCGACACGTGTTCCCACGGCACCTCCACGTCGCGAGCGGCTTGAAGGAACCCAGCCTTTTCGAACTGAACGACGAGGGACCCGCCGCCATTGACGGCCAGATCGAACGCGCCGTCGGCGCGGGACCGTGTGCTCCCGAACTCCGGATGGTCCTTGATGCGAACCGTCGCGCTGTCGAGCGGTTGCCCGCTGCGCGTCAGGACGACGCCTCGCACCACCGCCGCCCGGCGCGACTCGATGGTGCCCGGCGGTACATCCACCTGAATGGGCGTAGCGCCTTCATAGAGAAAGGCGGAGCCGTTGCGGATGGTCGTCGGCACCGTGGACACCAACGGCGGGGCCACGGAGAGGGGACTCGGCGGCGGTGGGGGCGGCTCGGCGACCTGCAGTTGTGCCGTTGCCGATAGGCCACTCAGCGACGCCGTCACGGTGACGGTGCCCGCCTGCAGTCCGGTGGCCAGACCTTCCGCCACCGTAGCGGTCATCGGGTCGGCGCTGGACCAGGTTGCCGATTCCGTGACGTTGCCGACGGTCCCATCCACGTAGGTCGCCAGGGCGTAGAAGGGAAACGTCGCCCCAGGTGCGACCGATGCCGATTGCGGGCTGACGACCAGAGACACGGGCGGTGGTGGAGGCGGCACGTCCAGAATCGGCGTCGTCATGTCGCTGGCGATTTCCTCGGCCGCCAGCGCGCGGCGGTAGATGCGCACCTCGTCCAGCGCGCCCACGAAGAGCTGACCGCCCGTCCGTGTCCGGCCCAGCGACATCGGGAGCGACTCGGCAAGCGCCCCGGCGGCCGCGGCCGAACCGATCTCGGTGCCATCTACGTAGAGGCGGAGCGCGGTCCCGTCGTAGGTGGCCGCCAGATGGGACCACGTGCCCACCGGCAGCGGCGTCGGGCCGGTGACGCGCACGATGCCGGTCGGCAGGTCGATCCGGACGCGCGGCCGGCCGTTTGGTGCGATCTTCAGGCCGCCGCCGGCCTGACTGGGCAACTGCACTATCTGCCGCAGCGTGCCCGTGTCGGCATCGGGCCGCACCCAGGTTTCCAGCGTGAACGCCGTCGAGAACGCAAGCGCATCGCTGGCCGGCAGGTCCACGCCCGCGTCCACGCCATCGAACAGGACCGCGCCGCCGTACCGCCCGTCCATCGTCCAGGCCGTGCCGCCGCCGAGTGTGCCCGTCAGCCCGTTGCCCGACGCGTCCGAGACATCCAGCCCCGTCGTCTCGTCGAGCGCGTAGGCCGCGGACGGCGTGCTGGCGTCGGCCGCGGTGACGAACCACCACACGACATCGCCAGGTAGCTCCGCGGACGACGCGCTGAGCACGCCGCCGGCGCCGGCGCGCACGCGCGCCGTGTATAGCGCCTGCGACTCGAGCGGTGCGTCGGGCGTCAGCGTGGCCGTGCGGGAGGCCGCGTCGTAGGCCACCGTGGCGGCGACCGGACTCTGCGTCCCGTCTTCCAGCATGAACGCCTCGGTGGTAAGGCTCGACTCGAGAAGGGCACTGCTGAAGGTGGCGGTGATGGGTGTGCTCACGACGCCCATGGCGCCGTCGCTCGGCGTCGTCCGCGTTACCCGGAAGGCGGTGGCAGCATCCACCGGCGTCGTGACGTCGAACAGAATCTCGGCCGGCGTCAACGCCCGTCGATACAGGCGCACCTCGTCCAGCGTGCCCAGGAAGGGCAACCCGCCCTGGCGGCCACGCCCCACCAGCAACGTATCGCGGCCGGCCACGCTGCCGGTCGCGGCGTTGGTGGCCGCCAACGAGCCGTCCATATACAGCCGCAGCAGCGTCCCGTCGTACGTGGCGGCCACATGGGTCCAGACGTCCACGGGCACGGACCACGGCGCGGCAACGGCGCGCTGGACGCCGTCCAGAGTGACGCGCAGGCGCGGACGGCCGTCGGTGGTCAGGCGCAGGCCGTCATTCACGTCTCCCGCGAACTGCACCACCATCTGCGCCGCGGCCGGCGTCGCCGGCACCTTGATCCACGCCTCAACGGTGAACGCATCCGTGACCGCCACGGCGTCCGTTACCGGGATCTCCACGGCGTCGTCCACGCCGTCGAAGGCCAGCGCGCCGCCGTACTGGCCGTCAGTGGTCCACGTGGGACCGCCGACCAGGGTCCCCACATGTCCGTTGTCGGAGCCATCCACCGTGGACGGCCCGGCGCCCTCGCTGAACGCGTAGGCCGCGGATGGCGCCGATGAGTCCGCGGCGGTCCGGAACGTCCAGACCATGTCGCCCGCCATCTCGCGCCCGAGCGTGTCCACGACGCCGGCCGCGCCTCCGGACAGGCGGGCCGTGTAGACCATCAGAGGCGCCAGGGCGCCGAGCGGTGTCAGCGTCACGCGACGCGTCGCGGCGTCGTAAGCGACCGTGCTCGGGACCGGCGTCGCCGTGGCGTCCAGCAGCACGGCCGTGGCCGAGGTGACCGTCGCCGGGTTCGCGGCGGCACTGAGCGTCGCGGCGACCGGTGTCGTCACCACGCCGAACGCGCCGGCCTCCGGCGTGACCGTGCTGACCTGGAACGGCGTGGCCGGGTCTACCGGCGTTGCGACGTCCAGCGCCACCTCCGCGGGCGTCAGCGCGCGCGCGTAGATCCGCACGTCGTCGAGCTGGCCGGCCAACGGGTTGCCCCCACCGCGCGTGCGCCCGAACCAGACGCGGCCGTCGCCGACCATCGCACCGCTCGCTGCCGCCGACGCAACCGGCGCGCCGTTCACATACAGGCCGAGACTCGCGCCGTCGTAGACGACGGCTACGTGCGTCCACGCCTCGACCGGCACGGCCGCCGAGCCGGTCACCTGGATCACGCCGGCCGGAAACTCGGCCCGAAACTGCGGACGCCCGACAGCCGTCACGCGCAGACCCTCGCCGTTGCCGCCCTGGGCCTGGATGATCTGGCGAACGGCTGTGTGCGGGCCTGTGGGCCGCACCCAGGCTGCGATCGTGAAGGAACCGGTGAGCACCAGCGTCGGACTGTTGGCCGGCATCCGGACGCCGTCGTCGATGCCGTCGAACTCGAGCGCTGGACCGAATCGGCCCTCCGCGATGCGCGCGGTCCCATTCATCAGCGTGCCGGCGTTGCCGTTTCCGGACAGGTCGGCCGTCGTGGGCCCGCTGGCCTCGCTGAACCCGTACGCCGCCACAAGGCCGCTGCCTTGTGTTCGCACGAGAGACGAGAGGGTAAATGCCAGAATCATCGCGGCGATTCCCGCGACCAGCAACGTGGACGAGCGACGGAGCGTCCGGAATATCGGCATGTCCATACCAGTTGAACTGAGGGTCATCCTGGATAGCGGTGGCAGGATCTGTACCGCCGTCCGTCGGCCAGACCGGGCAGCTGAATTGGGCCTGAAACTGACCACGAGTCGGACGAGTCACCGCAAAGGGTGGCGGGAACTGCGTACATCGCCGCGCGTGCACCTGTCGGAACGTGCCGCCAGGCCGAAGCGAACGCCGCCGTCGCAGCAGGCGCCATTGCTGGTGTTGACGACGGAGGACCGGAATCCGAACACGGCCCCTTTACGGTACGCCGCGTGGCCCACCGAGCAGGAACTCGCGCCACGACAGGGCCGGAAGCCCCGCACGCTCGACCGTGATGGCCCACGGCCCCCAGCTTCCTTCGAGCACGCCGTCGACCTCCAGCGGCTCCTCCCGCCAGTAGCGCACGCCCTGCCCCGCGGTCCAGGCATAGGCGAGGCACGCGTTCTCCACCCACGCACCGAAGCGCTGCGGATCGGTGACACGGTCGGGCGCCCCACGTGGATCGGTCACGGCCAGCAGGGCGTTGTTCAGCGTCACGAGCTTGGGCGGCGCGGCCCGCTGACGCGCCGGACGGGCGGCGTACTTCGCGAGCGGCGCGACGAGGAACGCCTCCTCGAGCAGCAAGAGATAGTGCGCGATCGTTTCGAGCGCGCCGGCGTCCTGAAGCTGGCCCTGGAGCTTCTGCAGCGAGACGATCTGCGCCGGGGACGCGGCGCAGGGCGAGCCGCAGCGCCGAGGAGCCGGTGGCCACGATGTGCACTGGCACCTTCCGTCGTCTCAGGCGGTCCCATTCGCCTTTGAGACGGCCCGCCCAGTTGTGCAGGAGATGCGCTTCGTCAAGGAGGACGACCGCCATGCCCTGGGGGCCGGCCAGGAGCTGAATGCGCGCCGGGCAGATCCAGGCGGGTCTCGGGAGAAGACATAGTCGAATGATGGTCGGCGTACAGCTCCATCAGCTCGAACGATCGCGTCAACGAGGAGCGGTCGAAGAACCAGACCGATAACCCACCAGTCTCGATGAACTCCCGCAGCCGGTCCGATCCGATGCTCGCCGGATTCAACATGTGAAACGCCTCGGTCAGCACGGGTGTCGTGGTCACGGCGGGCTCCCTAATGGTCTTCAGCACCATCACGCACCTGGCATGCTCCCCGTCTTTCGGATCGAAGAGGGCGACCAGCGGCCCGGTGTCCACCAGGTCATCGCCGCCGCTTCTTGCGAAGCGCCGCCGCGACGCCGCCGCGAGTATCCGTGGACGGCGCCGTGGCGTACCCGCCGGGGCCGAGGTCGAGCTGCTGGTAGAGATCGTACGGCCGTCGCCGGGATTCCTCGCCGACCCGGCGCTTCAGGGACTGGAGGCCCTGCTTCAACGCCTCGGAAATGGGCAGTCCCGTGGCATCACAAATCTGCCGGAGCGCGGCCTCCGCTTCGTCGTCGAGCCGCACGGTTCGAGTGGCCATCATGCCCCTCGCGTATTACGACACGTATTGCAGCAGCGGCCGGTGGTCAAGAAGATAGACGGGCCCCTCCCCCTCCGACGGCCGTCGGCGAGGGGGCGAGCACCCTGCCTACGTCGCGGCGCGGTTGCGCGCCAGGTAATCCAGCACGAACGGGTTGGTGGTGCGCTCTCGGGCGATGGTCGTATCGGGGCCGTGCCCGGGATGCACCACCGCGGCATCGCCGAGCGGAATCAGCACCTGCGTAATCGACCGCATCAACACGCCGTAATCGCCTCCGGGAAGGTCCGTGCGGCCGATCGATCCGGCAAAGAGCGTGTCGCCAACGAACAGATGGGCGCCAGCGCTGCCCGTGGGCCCGACCTGCAGGCAGACGCCGCCCGGACAATGCCCCGGCGTGTGGTGCACGCGCACCTCGAAGTCCCCGAACGCGATCGACGAGCCGTCGTAGAACACGTCGGGGGGCGGCTGCGGCGAGACCCTCAGGCCGAACATCGCGCCGTGCTCCACCACTTTCTCATACAGGAACAGATCGTCGCGGTGCAGATAGACCGGCGCGTCGAGGGCCGCCTTGGCGGCGGCGACGCCGGTGACGTGGTCCACGTGCGCGTGCGTCAGCAGGATGTGCTCGATGTCGACGTCCAGATCGCGAACCGCCGCCAGCAGCTGGTCCACCTCGTCGCCGGGATCGATCACGACGCCTGTCCGCGTGCGGGGACACGCCACCACGAATCCGTTCTTGTAGAAGGGCGCCACCGCCCGGACCTCGAGAATCATGTAATCTCCACGATCAGTTGAACGCAATGGGTCAAGACCACGGCCGCGCTGTTGTTTTCGGTTTCCTGTCTACGGTCTCCGGTCCGGTCGCGCCTGCGGGTCATGGCGGGAGTCCCTCAGGCCATTGGACGTGGGCTGAACGGGACCGCGCGCTCCACCGCGACGCGGGCGGACAGGACCGACGACTGGAGACCGGAGACTGGAGACGAATTGTCACATCAGGGTTGACCAACGGCAGGACCGTCCAATGATCGTCTGCGTCGTCGACGATCTGTTCTTCTCGATCAAGATCAAGACAGCGGCCCAGCACCTGGGCGCCGAGGTCTACTTCGAGCGATCGGGCGACCAGGCGCTGGAAACGATTCGCGCCAAGCGGCCGCGCCTGGTGATCTTCGATCTCGACGCTGCCAAGCTCCGCGCCACCGAGGTCGTGGCCGCTATGCAGGCCGACCCGGGCCTACGTTCGATTGACACGCTGGGCTTCGTCTCCCACGTTCACGCGAACACGATCGCCGCTGCGCGCGCGGCCGGCGTGGGTCAAGTGCTGGCCCGCTCGGCGTTCACGACCAAGCTCGGCTCCATTCTGAATCCCCAGGGCTGCTAGGCCAGCGCTCACCCGCCGACGCCTCGCCACACCCACCACACGACGACGGCCAGCGCCACCACCACGGCCCACACCAGGCCCGACCCGCGACGTGGGGCCGGTCCAGCGTACTGACCCACCTCGTCGGTGGCGCCGCCGTGGGCATCGAGCTGCGCCACCACCGCGCGAAGGCCGCCCGCAAACAGCGCCATGCTTTGCAGACGCGAATCCGGGTTGGGCGAAACCGCGCGCAACACCAGCTCGTCCAGCTCTTTCGGCACATGGCGGTTCGACTCGGTAGCCGAGGCCGACCCCTTCGGGTTCGGGCGCCGGCCGGTCAACATCTCGTACAGGATCGCGCCCACCGAATAGACGTCGGATCTGTCGTCGGGCGGATGCCCCTGCATCTCCTCGGGCGAATCGTAGTCGTGCAGCTTTCCATCGGAGGTCGCGAAGCCGGTGTGCGCGGCCAGCTCGAACGCCGGCACCTTGGCGTGCCCTTTGGCCGTCATCGACACCGAATCGGGGCTCAGCCCGCCGTGCACGAACCCGGCCGCGTGGGCCGTCGCGATGGCATCGGCAATCTGCACCGCCGCCTCCACCGCGCGGCGGACGTTCAGGTGGCGGCCGGCGATCTCCTGCCGCAGCGACTGGCCCTTCAGGAACTCGAATGCCACGAACACGCGCCCGTCGTGTTCGCCCGCGTCGAAGAGCGTGATGACGTTGGGGTGCGACAACACCGTCATCGCGCGAGCCTGCTCCACGAGGCTCTCGCGAGCCGCAGCACCCGACACGAAATCGCCCGGCAGCCAACGGATCGCCACGGTGCGGCCAAGCCGCGTGTCGCGCGCGCGAAACAACTCGCCCGGACCCGACGGATCCAACCGCTCCAGCAGGTTGTAGTGGGCGACGACGCCGATGGGGCCTGGGACGGTGGAGCCCGAGGACGACTCGGTCACGTGCGATCGCCCTCGATCACGGACTGCAGCAGTTCCTTGGCGTCGCCGATCTGCTCGATCACCAGCGCGATGTCGAGGACCGGTCGCCCCGGCGTCCGTGCGCTCTGGCAGTAGACCCCGTGCTGGCCGACCATCGCCATCGCATCGGTCAGCAGGTCGAGCGCGACGGCCAGCCGGCCGTGCGACGCGCCCATCATGGTCTCGTGCAGTTCGAGTTGGGCCTTGTGCTTGGTCAGCGCCGACGAGTTGCGTCCCGGCATTCGTTCAGCCTTTTCGAGGGGGCTGCGAGGGGCGAATCTCCACGCGGCTCGGGAGGCTGCGCCCGGGGAATTCCAGCAGATCGCCGATCACCTGGGCCACGTCGTCGGGCTGCAGCGCCCAACTGGACTTGTCGCGCGCGCCGCCGCCGAACGACGTGTCCACCGAGCCGGGCGAAACGTAGGCCACTCGGACGCCGTCGTGACGGACTTCCTGCATGAAGGCTTCGCTGAACGCGTTGACGGCGGCCTTCGTGGCGCAATACGCCGCACCGCCCGCGAAGGGATTGGTGCCGGAGAGGCTGCTGACGTTGATCACCCAGCCGCCACCCCTGGCCCGCAGGTGCGGCAGGGCGGCGCGCGAGCTGTTGAACACGCCCGTGACGTTGGTGTCGAACATCAGCCGAAACTCGTCGGACGACATCTCGCCGACGGGCTTGAACACGGCGACGCCGGCGTTGTTGACCACGATGTCGATGCCGCCGAGCGCGGAGGACGCCTGGGCCATGGCCGCTTCCATCTGGGTGGCGTCCCGCACGTCGGCGTGGAGCGGCAGCGCGCGAACGGCGTCTGCCTTCAAGGCGCCGGCCGCCTTCTCCAGGCCGGCGGCGCTGGTACCGGTGATGGCCACGGCCGCGCCGCGCTGCCCCAGGAGCCGCGCGACGGCCAGGCCGATTCCCCGCGATCCGCCGGTGACGACGGCAACCTTTCCTGAGAGTGATGACATGGGTCTACGGTCTCGGGTCTACGGTCTCCGGTCCGGTCGCGCCGATGTGAGCCGAACGCCACCGCGCCGCCGGCGACAGGACCAGAAGACTGGAGACTGAAGACTGGAGACAACTGGCGTGGCCACGGTTCTGACACATCTGGGTTAACTACAATAACTCACCGATGAGCAGACCGACGCCATGAGCACAGTGGCCATCCTTGGCGCGGGCGAGCTTGGAGGCGCCGTGGCCCACGCAGCCGCCGCAAGCGGCCGGGTGCGGCGTGTCGTGCTGATCGATCCGCTCGGGCAGGTGGCGGCGGGCAAAGCCCTGGACATCCAGCAGGCCGGGGCCATCGGTGCGTTTTCGACGCGACTCGAAGGCACCGCCGACCCCACACGGGCCATCGGATGCGACGTGTGTGTCGTCGCCGACCGCGCCGGCGCGGTCTCATCCGAATGGCGCCGGGACGACGGCCTCGAAACCGTGGCCCGACTGGCACGCGACACGGGCACGGCCCCCCTTGTGTGCGCGGGCGCGTCGCAGGAATCGCTCCTCCAGGCCCTTGTCGTGGAAGTCGGCGTGGAGCGAAGGCGGCTCCTGGGCTCGGCGCCCGCGGGCCTGGCGGCAGCGGTCCGCGCGATGGTGGCGATGGAGGCCGGCCGCTCGGTCACCGGCGTCAGCCTCAGCCTTCTCGGGCGCCCGCCCGGGAGCACGGTGGTGGCGTGGGCCGAGGCGTCCATCGACGGCTACGCCCTGGAGAACGTGCTCAGCCAAGCCCAGTTGGCGCGCATCGAAGCGCGGGTGGCCAGGCTCTGGCCACCCGGGCCCTACACCCTTGGCCTGGCAGCGGCTGACGTCGTGGGCGCGATCCTGGAGTCGTCCAGGCGCCCCCGGTGCGTGCTGGCCGCCCTGGACGGGGAGTTCGGCGTGCGGGGACGGGTCGCGGCCGTGCCGGCCCAGCTGGGTTCCCTGGGCGTCGTGCGAATCCTCGTGCCGAAACTCAACACGCGCGAGCGCGTGCAGGTCGAGACGGCGCTCCAGATCTGAATTCGGCTACCATCGCGGCATGCGTTCGTTCGCGTTCGCCGGCGTGGTGGCCGTCTGCGGCCTGGTCCTCGCCGCGGCCGACGGCCCGGCCATCTCCGCCGACAACCTCAGAAGCCACCTGCAGTTCCTCTCGGCCGACGACATGCGCGGCCGCGCCAACGGGTCGGCCGAACTCGAGCGCGCCGCCGAGTACATCGCCCGACAATTCGAAGCAGCGGGGCTGCGGCCCGGGGGCGTGGACGGTTGGTTCCAGCCGTTCGAGCTGGTGGCGGGCCTGACGATCGGCGAAGGCAACCGTCTCTCGATTACGGCCGGCGCCGTGACGGCGTCCTTCGCCCTGGGCACCAGCTACTACCCGCTGGCTGCCCCAGCGCAGGGGCGGCCCTCGCAACTGAACGGGCTGGAGATGGTGTTTGCCGGCTACGGCATCACGGCTCCCGAGAAGGGCTACGACGACTACGCCGGCCTGAGCGTGCAGGGCAAAGCGGTGCTGATCTTCAGCCACGAGCCGCAGGAGCGAAACCCGAATAGCCGCCTTGACGGGACACGGCCGTTGCCCCAGACCACGCTGGAGGCAAAGGCCGCCGCGGCGCGCGACCTGGGCGCACGCCTCCTGATCGTGGTCGGCGACCCGACGCACGTGAGCGATCAGGCCGATTACGGGCTGTTCTCGCTGGATCCCGACGCGGACGATCGCGGCATCCCCGTGCTGCGCGTTCGACGCAAGGAAGCGCAGCCGCTGGTTGACGCCTTCGGCCTGGACGCGCGCGCGCGCCGCATCGACGACGACCTGGTGCCACGCTCGGGCCCGCTGACCGGCGCCCGCCTCAGCTACACCGAGCACCTGTCGAAGAATCGCCGCACGGTGCGAAACGTGGTGGGCGTCCTGCAGGGAAGCGACGCCACGCGGCGCGACCAGGCCGTGGTGATCGGCGCACACTACGACCACGTCGGCATCGGCGGGCATCTCTCTGTCACGCCCGAAAAGGTGGGCGAGATCCACAACGGCGCCGACGACAACGCGTCTGGGACGTCGGCCATCATCGAGATGGCGCGGGTGGCGGCTGCAGCCACGGGACGCTTCCCGCGGTCGCTGGTCTTCGTGGCTTTCGCGGGCGAGGAGCGTGGGCTCCTGGGCTCGGCGCACTACACGTCGGTGGCGCCGATTCCCATCGCGAGCACCTTCGCGATGCTGAACCTCGACATGGTGGGACGCGCCAAGGGGAGTGTGGACATCAGCGGGCTCGAGGTATCGCCCTCGATGGAGGCCGACCTCCAGGCCGCGGCACGTGTGACGTCCGACCTGGAGATTCGCCGCGAAGGCCCCGGCGCGGGACGCAGCGACGATTCGTCGTTCCTCGATCGCCGCGTGCCGGCCATCAACTTCTTTACCGGGTTCCACAACGACTACCACCGGCCGTCCGACGACTGGGAGCGCGTGGACGTGCCCGGCACCACACGGGTAGCCACGCTGGCTCTCGAGTTTGCCGCGCGGCTCGCCGCCCGCGACACCAAGCCCGAGTTCGTGTCCAAGTAGCGCGTCGGCCGCCGCACACCATACATGGGCCTCCTGGCCGTTCTTCTGGTTGGCGCGCTCATCCTGGTGAACGGGGTGTACGTGGCGGCCGAGTTCGCGGCGGTCAGCGTGCGCCGCAGCCGGCTGCGACAGCTGGCCGACGACGGAAACCTGCTGGCCACGTGGCTCCTTCCACACGTGGACAGCCCCGCCACGCTGGACCGCTACATCGCGGCGTGCCAGATCGGCATCACGCTGTCGAGTCTGGTCCTGGGCGCGTACGCGCAGGCCACCTTCGCGGTCTGGCTCACACCCTTGCTGGCGTCTGGCGGCCTGGAACAGGTGGCCGCTCAGTCCACGGCAGCCGTTCTGGTGCTGCTCGTCCTCACCGCGGCGCAAGTGGTCCTGGGCGAGCTCGTACCGAAGTCCCTGGCGCTGCAGCACCCGACACCGTCGGCGCTCTACACCTTTCCCGCGCTCTTCGTCTCTCTGTGGATCTATCGCCCGTTCATCGCGTGGCTGAACGGAAGCGGCCTGTTTCTCCTGCGAGTGCTGCGCGCGCCGCTGCAGACGCACCGGCACATCCACTCGCCAGACGAGATCGAACTGCTCATCGCCGAGAGCCGCGACGGCGGCTTGCTGGAGCCCGACGAGCACGAACGGCTTCAACGCGCGCTGAAGCTGAACCTGCGCCAGGCCAAGCAGCTGATGGTGCCGCGCCGCCGCATGTCGGCGCTGGATCTGAACACGCCGCTCAACGAGGTGGTGGCCACGGTGGCGTCGAGCCCGTACTCGAGGCTGCCCGTCTATCGGGACTCGCTCGACAACGTGGTGGGCGTGCTGCACACCAGGGACCTGGTGCGGTGGTTCGTCGACGGAAGCCCTGCGGCATCGCTCGCCGAGTTGATTCGCCCCATCTCCGGCGTCCACGAGAGCGTGACGGCGGACCGCGTGCTGCGCCACTACCGCGAGCGACGCTCGCACCAGGCCCTCGTCGTGGACGAGTTCGGCGGTACAGCCGGCGTCATCACGCTCGAGGACGTGCTGTCCGAGCTCGTGGGCGAAGTGGGCGACGAGTTCAAAGGGGGAGCTCCGGTCCCCGAAACGTTGCCGGACGGTCGTGTCCGGCTGCCGGGTAGCATGGCGGTCCACGACGCCGCCGAGCTGCTCGAGACCAGTTGGGACACCGACGCGACCACCGTGGGTGGGCTGGTCACGGCCGCCCTGGGGGACATGCCGGAACCCGGGGACGACGCGACCGTCGGCCGCTACCAGTTCCAGGTGGAGCGCGTCGCCAGCCGCGCGATCGAGTCCGTGCTGGCCACGCGCGTCGCCGACGAGGATCAGGTGGAGCGATGAGCGTGGTGCTGGTGCCTCTCGCGATCATCGCGCTGCTGATCCTCGCCAACGCGCTCTTCGTGGCCGCGGAGTTCGCGATCGTCGGCGCTTCGCGTGCACAGATCGACCACGCCGCCGCCGAGGGCAATCGCCTGGCCGTGCGTGTCGCGCGCATCCTGGAGTCCACCCAGCGCCAGGACCGCTACATCGCGACCACGCAAATCGGTATCTCGCTCGCCAGCCTTGGCCTCGGGATGTACGGCGAGAGCGTCCTCGCGTCGTGGATCGAGCCGCGACTCATGCCCTACGACGACTACCGCTGGTTCGCGGCGCACACCGTCGCCAGCATCGTGGCGATCGCCGTCCTCACCTACTTTCACATCGTCCTGGGTGAGGTGGTGCCCAAGGCGCTCGCCCTCCAGGCGTCTCAGCAGACGGTGCTCTACGTCTCGCCTGTCGTCGAGGCGCTGCAGGTGGCGCTCTCGCCGCTGGTCACGATGTTCAACGCGGCGGGCAACGGCCTGCTGGCGCTCATGGGCGTGAAGCGACAAGGCAACGCCGGCGAGCGGTATCACACCACCGAGGAACTGCAGCTCATCATCCAGGAAAGCCAGGAAGGGGGTCTCCTTCGCGGCGAATCGGGCCGCATCCTGCGCGACCTGTTCGAGTTCGGCGGCCTGACGGCCGGCGAGGTCATGGTGCCGCGCGTGCGCCTGGTGGGAATCCAGGTGGGCACCGACGTGGACGAGCTGCGACAAATCATCCGCGCGAGCCCGCACACGCGGTATCCGGTGTTCGCCGGCGATCTGGACCACATCGTGGGGAGCATCCACATCAAGGTCTTGCTGCGCCACCTGATGACGAGCCGCCCCATCACCAGCCGCGACGCCAGGCCCCTGCCCTATGTTCCCGCCACGACGCCGCTCGACGCGCTGCTGTCGGCCATGCGCCGGAACCGCGCCCACATGGCCGTGGTGATGGACGAGCACGGCGGCACGGCGGGCATCGTGACCATCGGGGATCTCTTCGAGGAAGTGGTCGGCGACATCACCGAGGGTCGCGCGCGCGGCCCCGTCCACCGGGAAGCCGGCGGACGCCTGCTGGTGCGCGGCACGGTCCGCCTGAACACCCTGGGCGAGGCGCTGGGTGTCTCGCTGGAGCATGCCGAGGTGCAGTCGGTGGGCGGCCTGGTGCTGGCGCTCCTCGGCCGGCCGGCCGTGGTGGGCGACGTCGTCACCTATCAGTCGGTGCGGATCGAGGTGACGTCCACGACCGGGCTCGGCGTCGCCGAAGTGGCGGTGTCGAAGCTCGAGGGCCCGCCCGCGGTCTGAGCCTCCACGATCACGGCGCCGAACACGTCGCAGAACCGTCGAACGATGGCGTCCTCCGCCTCCGCAAGAGGAACCGGCCGCCCCGTGGCCTTCTCGAGCGAGGTGACGCCACGGTCGGAGATGCCGCAGGGCACGATCAACTGGAAATGGTCGAGCGCGGTGCTGACGTTGAACGCAAACCCGTGGCTGGTGATCCACCGTGAGATGCGCACGCCGATGGCGCCGATCTTGTCGGCGGTCAGCCACGCGCCGGTCAGTCCCTTGATTCGGCCCGCGGACACGCCGTAGTCGGCGCAGGTGCGAATCATCACCTCCTCGAGATCCCGCACGTACCGGTGCACGTCGCAGCGGTCCGGACGAAGATCGAGGATGGGGTAGCCCACAATCTGGCCGGGCCCGTGGTAGGTCACGTCTCCGCCCCGGCCGGTCTCGCTCACCGCGATGCCCAGCTCCACCAGGCGCGCGTCGGTCGCCAGGATGTTGGCGCGGCCGCCGTCGCCCTTGACGCCGAGCGTGATGACCGCGGGATGCTCCAGCAGGATGAGGGTGTCGCCGATTCGCTCCGCTCGACGGTCCTCGACGAGCGCTCGCTGCAGCGCGAGCCCGTCCGCGTAGCCCACGAGCCCCAGGCGGCGAACGTGGAGGGACCGGATCACGTGGTCCAGTTACTGCGCCGCTTCCAGCTGGCGCTTGACGTCGGCCATGAACTGATCCGCGACGAAGCCGTCGATCAACCTGTGGTCGAACCCCAGCGTCAGGTACGCCATGGGACGCGCCGTCACCGCGTCGTCCACCACCACCGCGCGCTTCTCGATCGTGCCCACGCCGAGGATGGCGACCTGCGGCTGGTTGATGATGGGCATGCCGAACTGCGCGCCCAGCTGTCCGGGATTGGTGATCGTGAACGTGCCACCGTGTACTTCCTCCGGCTTCAACTGCTTGGCGCGCGCGCGCGCGGCCACGTCCGTGATGGCCACGCTGAGGTCGAGCAGCGACAGCGTGTCGGCATGTCGGACGACCGGCACGATCAGCCCGCCTTCGATGGCGACGGCCACGCCGATGTTGACGTCCTTCTTGTAGACGATGGTCTCGCCGTCGAGCGCGGCGTTGAGGAGCGGGTGCCGTCGCAGCGCGACGGCGCACGCCTGCGCGATGAACGCCATCGGCGTCAGCTTCGCGCCGGCCCGCTCGAACTCACCGCGGCGGGCGGCCCGGACCGCCTCCACCGCCGAGAAATCCACGTGGAACACCGTGTGCACGTGCGCGGACGTCCGCCGGCTGAGCACCATGTGCTCGGCGATCTTGCGCCGCACGATCGACAACGGCTTCACCTCGATTGGCTCGCCGGGCTGGTATGGAGGCACCCTGGCGCCCCCGGTCGTCAGTCCATGACGCGCCTCGGTCGCCACACCGCGCTTGTCGATGAAGCCGAGGATGTCTTGCTTCGTCACGCGTCCGGTCGAGCCCGTGCCGACGACGGCGGCAACGTCCACGCCCTGGTCGCGGGCAATCCGCCGCACGACAGGCGACGATCGCCGTCTGGTGCCGGGCTCCTGAGGTTCAAGAGACGCCGCCGGGGCGGTGGCTTCCATCGTCGCCGGGGCGCTGGGAGCGGGCACCGCCGGTGCAGGGGGCGGCGCGACGCTGAGTGGCACGTCCACGGATTCGCCCGCGAGGCCGATGACGGCCACGACGCTGTCCACCGGCACCGTCTCGCCCTCGCGAACGAGGATGCTGAGCAGAACGCCCTCCGCCGGCGACGGAATCTCGGCATCCACCTTGTCGGTCGAGATCTCGAACAGCGGCTCGTCGCGGTCCACCGTGTCGCCGACGGCCTTCATCCACCGTACGACGGTGCCTTCGGCGATCGACTCCCCCATCTGGGGCATCACAACAGAAGTTGGCATTGGTCCTATCGCCTAGAAAACTTGGCCACGAGAATCTTATCCAAACAGGTCAAGTTTTCTCCGCCCCGCGAAGCGGGGCCAAAAGACATATTCATCTCTAGCGAGGCGGAGCCTGGACGATACGCGGCGCAGCCTCGCTAGAGATGAATTGCCGCGCCGTGTGCGGCGTGTGACGCCTCGCCCACCGCCTCGGAGAAGGTGGGGTGCGCGTGAATCGTCTTCACCAGCTCCTCGACCGTGCACTCGAGCCGAAGCGCCAGCACCGCCTCGGCGACGAGCTCCGTGGAACGCGGTCCGATCATGTGCACGCCCAGCACCTCGTCGTACTTCCGATCGGCGACGATCTTCACGAAGCCTTCGGTCTCGCCGGCCACCTTCGCGCGGGCCAGCACGCCGAACGGGAACGTGCCCACGCGCACGTCGTAGCCACGGCTCCTGGCCTCGGCCTCGGTCAGGCCGACGCTGCCAATCTCCGGATCGCAATAGGTGCACCCGGGCACGTGATCGAAGTTCAGCGGCTTGACTTCCTTGCCGGCCAAACGCTCCGCCACGAGGATGCCTTCGGCCGAGGAAACGTGCGCCAGCTGCGGGTGGGCGCCGCGTCCACCCACGGTCACCACGTCTCCAATCGCCGAAATGTGCGGGACCGATGTCCGGTACAGCTCGTCCACCTTGATGTAGCCGCGTTCGGTGACCACGCCCAGCGTTTCGAGACCCAGCCCGTCGGTGACCGGAGCCCGCCCCGTGGCGACCAGCAGCAACTCCGCGTCGATCTGCGTGGTTTCTCCGTTGGACTTCTGCGCCGAGATGGACACCCCGCCGGTGCCGGCGACGGCGCTCGTCACCGTGGTGCCGGTGAGAACCGTGATGCCCTGCTTCTTGAAGGACTTCTCCAACTCGGCCGACACCGCCTCGTCCTCGACGGGCACCAGGCGCGGCAGCAACTCGATGATGGTGACCTCGCTGCCGAACCGCCGATAGATGGATGCGAACTCCACACCCACGGCGCCGCTTCCCAAGATGACGAGCGACGCGGGCACCGTGGCCAGTCCGATCGCCTCGTCGCTCGTGATGATCCGCGTGCGATCGAGGGTGACGCCGGGCACGCTTCGGGGCTTCGAACCCGTGGCCACGATGATCTCGGCCGCCGCCAGTTCCTGCGTGGTCCCGCCGTCGGTCACCGTCACCTTGCCGCCGCCGCCCAGCGTGGCCGTGCCCTTGATCCAGTCGATCTTGTTCTTCTTGAACAGGTACTCGATGCCCTTGGCCAGACCGCCGACGATCTTGTCCTTGCGCGCCTGCACCTGGCGCATGTCGATGGCCGGGGCGCCGAAGGGCAGCATCACGCCCCATTCGTTGGCGTTCTTGATCACCTTGAACGCGTGCGCGTGTTCGAGGAGGGCCTTGGTCGGAATGCAGCCCCACAGCAGGCAGGTGCCCCCGAGCGCGGGCTGCCGCTCCACCACGGCCACGCGCTGGCCAAGCTGCGCGGCCCGGATGGCGGCCACGTAGCCGCCCGTCCCCGCGCCGATGACGACCGTCTCGTATTTCTGGGCCACTGCAGGTTCTCGTCCCAAGGATATCAGGGGCAGAGGCGTGTCCGAACGCGAGGCTTGTTATACTCACGCCCCCGAGATGGCCGACGTGAAAAAGACCGTCCTCGTCGTCGACGACGACGAGGCCACGCGTGAATCTCTCGTGGCCGCCTTGCGACGAGAGCATCGCGTCCTGCGCGCCGCGTCCGGCGAAACAGCCATCCAGATGCTCCAGCGCGAGGACGTCGACGTGATGCTCCTGGACCTGAACCTGCCGGGCATCGGCGGCTTCGACGTCCTGAACATCACCAAGGAGAACTACCCGCACATCGAGGTGGTGGTGATCTCCGACGTGCAGGAGCTGAGCGTGGCCATCGAAGCCATGCGGCAGGGCGCGTTCCACTACATGGCGAAGGACCTCGATCCCGACGCCGTGCGCCTGCTGGTGGCCGCCGCGTGCGAGCGGCAGAACTTGAGCCGCAGCGTCATGCGGTTGAACGCCGAGATGGCGGAGCAGAACGATCGCGAGTTCGTGGTGGGACCCAGCCCCGCCACCCGCGAGGTGGTCGAGCTGGCGCGCAAGGTCGCGCCGCTGCCGGCCACCGTGCTGATCCTCGGCGAGAGCGGCACGGGCAAGGAGCTGATGGCCCGGCTCCTCCACCGGCAATCGGAGAATCCGTCGGCGCCTTTCGTCGCGGTGAACCTGGCGGCGATTCCGAAGGACCTCGTGGAGAGCACGCTCTTCGGCCACGAGAAGGGTTCCTTCACCGGCGCCATCCGTCAGCAGATCGGCAAGTTCGAGCTGGCTTCGGGAGGGTCGCTCTTCCTCGACGAGATCGGGGACCTCCGGCTGGAGCTGCAGGCGAAGCTGCTGCGCGCCGTGCAGGAGAACGAGATCGAGCGCGTCGGCGGCACCCACCCGATCAAGACGAACTTCAGGCTGATTGCCGCCACCAACGTCGATCTGGAACGCGCCGTGAAAGAGGGCCGGTTCCGCGAGGACCTGTACTTCCGCCTGCGGATCATCCCCATTCGCATGCCCGCCTTGCGCGAGCGCAGCGAGGACGTGCCGGAGCTGGCCCAGTTCTTCCTGCGCCGCTACGGCGTGAAGTTTCGCAAGGACGTACAGGGCATCGCCGACACGGCGCTCGAAACGCTGCGCGGCTACTGGTGGCCCGGCAACATCCGCGAGCTGGAGAACCTGATCGAGCGGCTGGTGGCCGTGTCGGACAAGCCGTGGATCACCGACGAGGATCTGCCGGTGGAGTTCCACGTCGCGCAACTGAACGGCCACGGGCCGGCCGGCGAAAGCCTGCTGGACCGGGCCGTCGCCACCTTCGAGCGCAACTTCATCGTGCGGTCGCTGGACAAGGCCGAATGGAACGTCACGGCCACGGCGCGAACGCTCGACATCCCGCTGAGCACGCTGAAGTCCAAGATGAAACGGCTTGGCATCCGCGAGATCGCGAAGCGGATTCGAGGGGATTGACGGGAACGCTGAAGAGGGCGCGTAAGCGCCCGGCGCGGCCATCCGCACCGGGCGAGTCGAACAAGGGGGGTATACGTCCGGTTACTTCTTGGGCAGCACCGCGTCCTTGAGCTGCTTCGCGATACGCGCCTTCACGACGGTCTTTGCCGGGATCTTGATGGCTTCGCCGGTTGCAGGATTGCGACCCATGCGGGCCTTGCGCTTCTGCACCACCAGCTTGACCATCCCCGGCAGGACGAATTCGCCGGACCGCTTCAGTTCTTTCTCCGACAGTGCGGTCAATTCATCGAAGAACTCGCGAGCTTGCGTCCGCTTCACTTCGAAGCGATCGGCAAAGTGCGAGAACAACTCCGACTTGCCCATGCGACGGGCCTCTGCCATTGTGTCCCCCCAATCCTGAACGGCGCGCCACTCATCGGACCCGGTGCAGTGGCGCGCGCGTGTCACTGCAGCGGAAAGTCTCAGGGCTCGGTCGGGAATGGGTTGGCCATTGTGGCCGTCGATGCATCCCGCCGGGCTTCGTTGCTCGTCGCTTACATACACCCGGTATGCGCGCTCCTCGCGCCTTGCCGGGCGGGCGCCTCGACGCCCACAATAACCAACCCATTACCGACCGAACCCTTGGGAAAAAGTAGGTAATGCTATCGTGCGCGTCGATCGCGTGTCAACGAAACGCGTGTGACAATCGCAGGATTTCGGCCCAAAGTGTTAGAATTTCTCCCCCATGTCAAGCATGCCAGCTCTGGAGACGTTCCCGAGCCCACGCCCGGAGCGCGAGTTCGAGATCGCCATCAGCTGCCCCGAGTTCACCTCGGTCTGCCCGATGAGCGGCCTGCCGGACTTCGGCGAGATCCGCATCACCTATGTGCCCGCCGACCGCTGCATCGAGCTGAAGTCCCTCAAGTACTACATGGTGGGCTTCCGCAACCAGGGCATCTTCTACGAAGCGGTCACCAACCAGATCCTCGACGATCTGGTGGCGGCCTGCGGCCCGAGGCGGATGACGGTGGTGGGAGACTTCACCGTCCGCGGCGGCATCAAGACGGTCGTCACGGCGAGATACGACGGGGGTGCCGGTTCGTAGGTGGTGGTAGTTGGTAGTTCGTAGTTCGTAGTTCGTAGTTGGTAGTTGCTTCGAACTACACCTGGGTCTGGAGCGCGTAGCGCTGAATGGCCTTGGCCACGCCGCAGGTGTCCTGGTGCCCTGTCACGGGCCACCCGCGGTCCTTGAGCGCGTGCACGGCGTTGGCCATTACCACGGGAGTTCCGGCGTACTCCAACATGTCCAGGTCGTTGAAGTTGTCGCCGATCGCCATCACCTGGTCGCTGCCCAGCCCCAATTGGCTCGCGCGCCACGCGAGGGCCTGCCCCTTGGTTGCGGCACCGTCCGTGATGTCGATCAGCGAAAAGTCCCGGTGCTCGTACTCGGTCAGGGTCACGGCCACTCGGGCGTCGTTGCCGCGCACCGATTCGTAGATACCACGCATGTCGCGGGCCGGGCCGCTGAAGAGCACCTGGATCGGGTCTTCGGTGAGGGCGTCCTCGAGCGGCACCGATTGCGAGATCAGGGCCCGGTTGCGCGCCCAGTATCCCTTGCGGCCGGGCTGGCTCCAATCCATCGACTCGAACACCACCTGGTCGGCGTGATCGCGGTCGAAGACCAGCGCGGCGTGGGACCTGTGGGAGCTGGTGGCCGCCAGCACCGACCGGGCGGCGCCGCGGTCCAGCAGGCGCCGCATCACCGTCGAGCCGTCCATCGACCGCTCCACGGCGCCGCTGCTGACGATGAGCGAGATGGTCGCCGGCAGGGCCTGAACCGCCGGACGCGCAAAGGGATAGCTGCGGCCGGTCACGATGGCGACATGAATGCCCGCCTCGACCGCGGCGTGCACGGCCGCCGCGTTGGGGGCCGGGAGGCGTCCGGCACTGTCGAGCAGAGTACCGTCGAGATCTATGCCGATAAGCTGGATCGTAGGGGTACGGGGCTGACCCGGGTCCGCGGTAGCGCGCCCCCGTGATACGTTGGACATGAACGCTTCAAGGGTATGACATTGGATCGGTTTACGGGAATCAACGCCGGCTACGTCCTGGAGCTGTACGAGCGCTTTCAGGCCGACCCGACGTCGGTCGACGTCGCCACCCGGACACTTTTTTCGACCTGGACACCTGAAGAGGGTCCCTCGGCCCCGGGACCGGGCGCGGCAGTGTCCACGGACGTGCGCGTCGTCGTGGGCGCGGCCAACCTCGTGGAGTCGATTCGCCGCTACGGCCACCTGGCGGCCACGGTAGACCCGCTGGAGACCGCGCCCCCGGGAGACCCATCGCTGGCGCCCGGGGCACACGGCATCAGCGACGACGATCTGAAGTCGCTGCCAGCGTCGCTCGTGGGCGGCGCGGTGGCCGTCAGGTCGCGCAACGCCTTCGAGGCCATCGAGAAGCTGCGGCGCGTCTACTGTTCGAGCACCGGCTTCGACTACGCCCAGGTGTTCGTGCCGGAAGAACGCGAGTGGCTGCGCACGGCGTGCGAGTCGGGCCGCTTCCTCCCGTCGATGGATCCCGAGAACTGCGAAGCGATGCTCGACCGCATCACGCAGGTAGACGTCTTCGAACGGTTCCTCCACAAGACCTTTCCCGGCAAGACGCGCTTCTCGATCGAGGGGCTCGACATGCTGGTGCCCATCCTCGACGAGATCATGATCGGCGTCGCCGGACGCGGCACCAGGCACATGGTGATCGGCATGGCGCACCGCGGCCGGCTGAACGTGCTGGCGCACCTGCTGAATAAGCCGTACACGCAGATCCTGGCCGAGTTCAAGGACCCGATCGCCGTGCAGAGGCTGCGGCTGGACCTGGGCTGGATGGGCGACGTGAAGTATCACGCCGGTGCCCGGACGGCCGCGTCGGAGGGCCAGGCCTACGTCACGCTGGTACCGAACCCGAGCCACCTCGAAGCCGTGAACCCGGTCGTGGTCGGCATGGCGCGCGCGGCGGGAACGGCGGCGAACCGGGCCGGCGCCCCCTGTTTCGACGGCGCGTCGACGCTCCCCGTACTGATTCACGGCGACGCGGCCTTCCCGGGCCAGGGCATCGTGGCCGAAACGCTGAACCTCTCGCGCCTGGCCGGCTACGACACCGACGGCACGTTGCACATCATCGCGAACAACCAGCTGGGCTTCACCGCCACGCCGGCCGAGTCCTACAGCACCAGCTACGCCAGCGGCCTGGCGCGCGGGTTCAAGATTCCCATCGTTCACGTGAACGCCGACGATCCGGTGGCCTGTATCGAGGCCGCACGCCTGGCGTGGGAGTACCGCGCCCGGTTCAGGCGCGACTTCCTGATCGACCTCGTGGGCTACCGGCGCTACGGCCACAACGAAGGCGACGAGCCTTCGTTCACACAACCGCGCATGTATCAGGCGATCGCGGCACACCCCACCGTTCGAGAGAAGTACAGCCGCATGCTGGTGACGCACGGCCTGGTGCCGGAGAGCGCCGTGGTGGGGTTGGAGAAGAAGCACTTCGCGGCGCTGGAGGCGGCCTATGCGTCGCTGAAGCCTGAAGAGGACTTCGTTGCACCGATTCCGGAGCCCGTTCCAGCGGGCGTGGCGGGCTTGACCAAGACCGACGTGCCTCTCGACCGGCTGCGCGAGATCAACGACGCGCTCTTGGCGTTGCCGCCCGGCTTCACCGTGCACAAGAAGCTCGAGCGCGGCCGCGAGCGACGGCGCAAGATGCTGGCCGACGCGTCTGATCGCGTGGTGGACTGGGCCGCGGCCGAGGACCTGGCGCTCGCCACGGTGCTGGCCGACGGCGTCCCCATCCGCCTCACGGGTGAAGACGTCGAGCGCGGCACGTTCAGCCACCGCCACGCCGTGCTGCACGACGCATTGACGGGCGCCAGCCTCGTGCCGCTGCAGGTCTTCCCGCAGGCGCGCGCGTCGTTCGAAGTCCACAACAGCCCGCTGACGGAGAACGCCACGATCGGGTTCGAGCTGGGCTACAACATGCAGGAGCCGGGTCGGCTCGTGATCTGGGAAGCGCAGTACGGGGACTTCATCAACGGCGCCCAGGTGATCCTGGACCAGTTCGTGACGTCGGGCCGGGCCAAGTGGGGACTCAGGCCGTCGCTGGTGCTGCTGCTGCCGCACGGGTACGAAGGACAGGGCCCGGAGCACTCGAGCGCCCGCCCCGAGCGGTTCCTTCAATCCGCGGCCGACATCAACCTGCGGCTGGTGAACTGCACCACGGCGGCGCAGTACTTCCACGTCCTCAGGCGTCAGGCGGCGCTCCTCGAGCGCGATCCGCTGCCGCTCATCATCCTGACGCCCAAGAGCCTGCTGCGGCATCAGGCCGTCTGGTCCACGCCGCGCGACCTGGCCGAGGGCGCCTTCCAGCCGGTCATCGATGACGCCGACGCCGGCACGCGGCGCGAGCAGGTGACGCGGCTGGTGCTCTGCAGCGGCAAGGTGTCGGTGGACCTCTTCCAGCACGAGCGGCGGACCGACACGCGCGCGGTGGCGATCTCCCGCGTGGAGCAGCTGTATCCGTTCCCCAAGGCGGCGCTGACCGATCTCATCGCGGGCTATCCGGCGCTCCAGGAGCTGGTGTGGCTGCAAGAGGAGCCCGAGAACATGGGTGCGTGGGAGTTCATGCGCCCGCGGCTCGACGACCTGGTGGGCGGCGCGTACCGGCTGCGCTACATCGGGCGCGCGCGCAATTCCAGCCCGTCCGAGGGCTCGGCAGCCTGGCACCAGTTGAATCAGAAGATGCTCGCGTCCCTGGCCTTCGATCTCGATGCCGACGCGGCCTCGCCATCGGTGGTCCTGTCGAAGCCGGCCCGAAGCTTCGCCGCCAGCAAGCGGTAGCGCCTGCCATGCCGAACATCGTCGTCCCCACCCTTGGAGAGTCCGTCGTCGAGGCGCGCGTGGCGCGGTGGCTGAAGCAGGAAGGCCAGCACGTGGCCGCCGGCGAGCCGCTCGTGGAGCTGGAGACGGAAAAGATCGACCTCGAGGTCAGCGCCGAGGTCAGCGGCGTGCTGACGAGCATCTCGCGCCGCGAAGGAGAGGACGTCCAGATCGGCGAGGTGCTGGGCGTGATGGAAGAAGGAGCAGCGGCGGCACCGAGCGCCGCGGCAGCGCCGAGCCCGGCCGCGACGAGCGGCGAATCAGGTCAGCCGGCCGCGGCGGCTCCGACGAGCGCCACGGAAGGCCAGCGCGCCACGCCAACGGCCAAGCGCGTGGCGGAGACCCATGCCGTGGACCTTGCCGCGGTGACCGGCAGCGGGACCGCCGGGCGCGTGTTGAAGCAGGACGTGGAGGCGGCGATCAGCCCGACAGCGACGGTACCAGCGCTGCCGCGTCCCGTCGAGGCAGCTGCTCCGGCTCCGGCGCCAGCCCCCGCAGCAGCGGCACCGAGCACCGCGGCAGCGCCCAGCAGCGCGGCAGGGGCCCGGCGCCCCGCGGATCCGCGCGGCGAGAAGCGCGTCCGCATGACGAAGCGCCGCGCCACGATCGCCCGTCGCCTCGTGGAAGCGCAGCGCACCGCCGCCATGCTGACCACCTTCAACGAGGTGGACATGACGGCCGTGATGGGCCTGCGCGAGCGGCACAAGGAGGCGTTCAAGGCCCACCACGGCGTCGGCCTCGGCATCGCGTCGTTCTTCGTGAAGGCGGCCGTCGGGGCGCTGCGCGTTTTTCCGCAGATCAACGCCGAGATCCAGGGCGACGAGATCGTCTACAAGCCGTTCTACGACGTCGGCATCGCCGTGGGCGCCGAGGGCGGGCTGGTCGTGCCCGTTCTTCGGGACGTGGACAAGATGTCGTTTTCGGGAATCGAGATCGGCATCCGGGAATTCGCCAAGCGCGCCGCCGACGGCACGCTGACGCTCGAGGACCTGGCCGGCGGCACTTTCACCATCACCAACGGCGGGGTGTTCGGGTCCCTGCTGAGCACGCCCATCCTGAACCCGCCGCAGGTGGGCATTCTGGGCCTGCACAAGATCCAGGACCGGCCCATCGCCGTCCAAGGACAGGTGGTCGTGCGTCCAATGATGTATACGGCGCTGTCCTATGATCACCGTATCGTGGATGGGCGGGAGGCGGTGCAGTTCCTCGTGAAGATCAAGGAGTTCATCGAGGACCCCGGCCAACTGCTGTTGGAGAGTTAGGGAGCGATGCGACGACTCATCTATGTCCTGAGCTGCGTCCTGTGGGCGCAGGCGGCGTTCGCCCAGGTGCCGCCGGTGCCAGCCGACCTGACCGAGCCGCCCTCGGACGCCATCAAGAGCGAAACGGGCCTCATCTCGAAGGTGTTGGCCGAGGGGACGAGCGCGGAGAAGCCTTCGGCCACCGACATCGTGACCGTCCACTACACCGGGTGGGCCAGCGACGGGCGCATGTTCGACAGCTCCATCGCGCGGGGCAACCCGTCGATGTTCCCGGTCAACAGGGTGATGGCCGGGTGGCGCGAGTGCGTGCAGCTGATGGTCATCGGCGAACAGCGCCGCTGCTGGGTGCCACAGGCACTGGCCTACAAGGGGCAGGCGGGCAGGCCCACGGGCACCGTGGTCTTCGACCTCGAGCTGCTGGACACGCGCCAGTCCCCCACGATCCCTCCGCCGGACGTCAAGGCGCCGCCCAGCGACGCGAGCCGAAGCGGCTCCGGCCTGGCCTACAAGGTGCTGCGGACGGGAACGGGCGTGCGTCGCCCGGACGGCTTACGCCGTGTGACGGTGCACTACACGGGGTGGACAGCTGACGGCCAGATGTTCGACAGCTCGGTCACGCGCGGCACGCCGGCGACGCTGAGCCTCGACGAAGTGATCCGCGGGTGGAAAGAAGGCGTGGAGCTGATGGTCGAGGGCGAGCGCACGCGCTTCTGGATCCCGCAGGACCTGGCCTACAAGGGCGAGTCCGGATCGCCCCGGGGCATGCTGGTCTTCGACATCGACCTCATCAGGATCGAATAGGCTCCGGGCCGGCCAAGAGTCTTCCTCTACTCTTCGCTCATGTAGGGGTAGGTGTAATCCGTCGGCGGCACGAACGTCTCCTTCACGGTCCTGGCGCTGACCCAGCGCAGCAGGTTCATCTTCGAGCCAGCCTTGTCGTTGGTGCCCGATCCCCTGGCGCCGCCAAACGGCTGCTGGCCCACCACCGCGCCGGTCGGCTTGTCGTTCACGTAGAAGTTGCCCGCGGCGTGTCGAAGCGCGCTGGTGGCCTGCCGGACCGCGGCGCGCTCCGTGGAGAAGACCGAACCGGTCAACGCATAAGGCGACGTGGTGTCGATGGTTCGCAGCACATCGTCCCACCCGTTGTCCGGGTAGACATGAGCCGTGACGACGGGCCCGAAGATCTCCTCCCGCAGCAGCCGATAGCCGGGGTCTCTCGTCTCGATCAGCGTCGGCTCCACGAAGTACCCCTTCTCGTCGTGCGCGCCGGCGCCCTGCAGGATGGACGCGTTCCGCCGGGCGTCGTCGAGGTAGCCGCTGATACGCGTCAGCGCGGTGCGATCGATGACGGCGCCGCAGAACGTGCGGAAGTCGGCCGGATCTCCGACCCGCATCTGCCGCATCATGTTCACCACTCGATCGCGCACGTCAGGCCAGAGAGACTCCGGCAGGTAAACGCGGCTCGCCGCCGAGCACTTCTGGCCCTGGAACTCGAACCCGCCGCGGGCGATGGCCACGGCCAGGGCCTCCGGATCGGCCGACGCGTGCGCCAGGATGAAGTCCTTGCCGCCCGTCTCGCCCACCAGGCGTGGATACGACCGATAGCTGTCGATGTTCGCGCCCACCGTCTTCCACATCTGGTTGAAGACGGCCGTGCTGCCGGTGAAGTGGATGCCGGCCAGATCGGGAGACGCCAGGGCGACCGCTGAGATGACCGCGGGGTCGCCGGGAACGAAGTTGATGACGCCCGGCGGCAGGCCCGCGGCCTCGAGCAACCGCATCAGGTAGTAGCCGCTGAAGACCGCCGTCCCGGCCGGCTTCCACACCACCGTATTGCCCAGCAGCGCCGGGGCCGTCGGCAGGTTGGCGGCAATCGAGGTGAAGTTGAAGGGCGTGACCGCGAAGACGAAACCTTCGAGCGGGCGGTACTCCGACATGTTCCACGCAGCCGACACGCTGAGCGGCTGCTCGGCGTAGAGTTCCTGCACGAAGTGCGCGTTGAACCGCCAGAAGTCCACGCTTTCCGCGGCCGCGTCGATCTCCGCCTGAAACGCCGTCTTGGACTGGCCCAGCATCGTGGCCGCGTTCAGCGTCGGCCGCCACGTGGTGGCCAGCATCTCGGCGGCGCGCAGGAACACGGCCGCCCGCTCGTGCCAGGCCCAACTGGCCCACTGGCGCCTGGCGGCCAGGGCCGCCGCGATGGCGTCCGCGACGTGCTCGCGCTCCGCCATGTGCCAGTCCGCCAGCACGTGTGCGTGGTCGTGCGGCATCACGGCCTGTCGCAGGTTTCCGGTACGAATCTCCTTGCCGCCGATGATGACCGGAATGTCCAGTCGCTCCGCCGACATCTCCGCCAGCTTCGCCTTCAGCGCCGTGCGCTCGGGAGAACCAGGAAGATAAGCTCGGTTGGGATCGTTCTGCGGCGGCGGGACGCGCGGCGTGCCGGCAAACGAAGCGTGGTCCATGCGGACATCTTACGCCGTGCTAGGCGCGAGAGTTTGCCCACAACTTCGTCCTGGAAACACCGACAGAGGCGGCTATGCTTGACGCTTTTACTCGCGCCTCATTCCAAGGAGCTGCTGATGACTGACGTCAACACCGCGACGCACGTCCTGCCTCCGCACGTCCAGCTGATACAGATGGCTACCGCCTCGTGGGTCTCGGCGGTCGTATATGCGGCCGCGAAGCTGGGCCTCGCCGATCACCTGGCCGCGGGGCCAAGAAGCGCCCTGGAACTGGCCGGGCCGACCGGCACCCACGCACCGTCGCTGCATCGCTTGATGCGCACGCTGGCCGGCCTCGGGATCCTCACCGAGAAGGACGCGCAGCGTTTCGCGCTGACGCCGCTGGGCGAGGCGCTCAAGACCGGCGCACCGGGCTCGGCACGTTCGACCCTGATGGCGTTTTGCGGCCCCGCGTTCTGGCACAGCTGGGAGGAGATCCTGTTCTCGCTTCAGACCGGCAGAACGGGCTTCGAGAAGGCCGTGGGAATGCCGCTCTTCGAGTACCTGGCGAAGCATCCCGACGAGGCCGCCCATTTCAGCGAGGCGATGGTCGGCTATCACGGCGCCGAGCCGCCGGCCGTGGCCGAAGCGTACGACTTCTCGGGGCTGCAAACGGTCGTCGACGTCGGCGGCGCCACCGGCAACATGCTGGCGGCAATCCTGTCCCGTCATGCCGCGGTACGCGGCCTACTGTTCGACCGGCCCCACGTCGTAAGTGACGCCCCGGCCTTGCTCGCGGCACGCGGCGTCTCGGACCGGGTGGCGATCGAACCCGGCGACTTCTTCGAACGGGTGCCCGCCGGGGGCGACGCGTACCTGCTGTCGCACATCATCCACGACTGGAACGAGGATCAGTGCCTCACCATTCTTGGCCACTGCAGGAAGGCCATCAAGCCAGCGGGGCGCCTGCTGATCGTCGAAACCGTTCTGCCGGCCGGCGACACGCCCCATCAGGGCAAGGTGCAGGACATGGTCATGCTGGTCGCGCCTGGGGGCCAGGAACGGACGGAGGCGGAGTACGTCGTGTTGCTCGGGAAGGCCGGCTTCCGGTTGAACCGTGTGGTGCCAACGGCGTCCATCGTGAGCATCGTGGAAGCCGTGCCGGCGTAGGCCGACCGTCGTGCCCGAAGCACCCGTCGAGATCGTCGCGTACGACTCCGCGTGGCCGCTGCGGTTCCAGGAGGAGGCGGCGGTCCTGCGCCATGCGTTGGCCGCGTGGCTCGTCGGGCCGATCGAACACATCGGCAGCACGGCCGTACCGGGTCTGGCCGCAAAGAACGTCATCGACATCATGGCCGGCGTGCGCACGCTGGACTCTTCGCGCCCCGCCTGCGCCGCGGCCAGTCAGCTCGGCTACTGCTACGCGCCCTACCAGGTGGAGCTCGAGCACTGGTTCTGCAAGCCCTCGCCGACCTTTCGCACGCACCACCTGCACCTGGTCCCGATGGGGAGCCCGCAATGGATTCGGCCGATCGCGTTTCGCGACTATCTGAGAACGCATCCGTCGATCAGAGACGAGTACGAGGCACTGAAGCGGCAGTTGGCGGCGCAACATCGCTTCGACCGCGAGGCGTATACACAGGGCAAGGGGCTCTTCATCCATCGCGCCACAGAGACGGCGCTACGGGAGGGCTTCGGGGCAGACACCGGCGCTGTCTGAGCTTCGTCACAGTTTGGTGCTGTGTCGTCGAATCCAATCGGCCAGCGCTTCCTCTGACACACCTCCGGCCGCGAGGGCGACGATCTGGGCAACGACATCCGCATCCGTCGGGTGCAGTTCGAAGCCATTGATTCCCAGAAACGTCACCATCGCCAGAAACCCGATCCGCTTGTTCCCATCCCGGTAGGGGTGGCTCCTCACCAAACCATACGCGTAGGCCGCAGACAGCATCGGAATATCCGTCTTGTCCGCGTAGTGCCATTTCTGCTGCGGCCGCGCCAGGGCGGCTTCCAGGACGTTCTCATCGCGAATACCAGGCAAGCCGCCGTGTTCTCGCAGTTGTTCGTCGTGAACGGCGTCAACGACAATCCTCGTGAGCCAGTGGGGCTCAGCGCGGCGCTTCGCCACGGCTCACTTCGCGAGCTGCCGAAGGGCGTTGCGGTACTTCTTCGCCGCCATTCCGGCGACTTTCAACGCGCGGTCGACATCGGGATCGTAGGGCGTCAGCAGGATGCCGCGATCGGTCTCCACCGCCAATACACGGTCGCCGGCTTCCAGACGAAGGCGGTCGGCCATGTCCTTCGGCAGCGTGGCGCTGACGGACCCGCCGGCCTGGCGAAGCGTCACTTCCTTGGTCATGCCCGCAGGGTAGCACATTAGTGCTACGTTGCCGGGCGAGACAGCAATAGACTGGCGACTGGAGCCCGACGCCCCTATGTGCGCGCGGGCTCGATGTCCACCCGGATGTCGCGCCACTTTTCTTGCCGGAACCGCAGGTAGCTGAGCACGCAGCGCGTCATGTGGCCGAGGACGATAGCGGTCCAGATGTCGGTCGGCTGCAGTCCCCGGGTGGCCTGGAGCGTCGCGCAAAGGCCCAGCGGGATGATCACCTGCGAGACGATGGAGATATAGAGCGGGCTCTTGGTGTCGCCGGTGCCCTGCAGTCCGCCCGTGTAGCTGAGCGCCACAGTGATGAAGAGCCCGGACACGGCGAGAAACGCGAGGAGCTGGCGGCCCAGCGCCAGCACCGTCGGGTCGTCCATCCCGAAGATCGCCAAGAGATAACCGGGAATCAGCACGAACAGCGCGCCGACGCCGACGGCCACGCCGAGCCCGATCTTCGAGGCCACCTGCACACCCTGAGCGGCGCGCCCCGGGTTGCCGGCGCCCAGGTTCTGGCCGGCGATGGTGGCCGACGCCCCCATCAGGCCCACCGACGTCCACGTGATCAGGGAGAAGAGCTCCGTGTACCCGACGGCGAAGGCCGCCTGGGCGGCCGCGCTGTGTTCCAGCGAGCCGATGAACCGCAACATGAACACGCCGCCGACGTTCATCGCGATGCCCTGAACACCGGTCGGTAGTCCGAAGCGGAACAGGGACCGGATGATCTCGAGGTCCGGCTTGAGGTCCATGCCACGTTCGAAGTGGATGACCGAACCTGGGCGCGTCAGGTACCACAGCCCATACAACGCCACGATGGAGCTGCTGGCCACGGTGCCTATGGCGGCCCCCAGCGTGCCGAGCATCGGGATCAGCACCAGGTTGAGCGCGATGGTCAGCACCGTCATCGCCACGCCCAAATGGAGCGGCGTCCGGGAGTCGCCGGCGGCGCGAAACGCGCCGCTCAGCATGAAGAACATCATCAGGCCGGTGATGCCCACGAACATCATCCGCAGGAAGGGCAAGGCCTCGGCAGCCACGTCCGGGGCCGCATTCACGAGGCTCAGGAGCGCGGGCGCCGCGGCGTAGCCGACGGCCGCCAGCACGCCGCCCACGAAAAGCGCCGTCAGGAACGCCTGGTAGACGACCTTGTTGACCCGCTCGGGCTGGTTGGCGCCCGCGAACCTGGCAACCAGGACGCCCATGCCGGTGAAGAGGGAGCTGGTGAACACCACCACCACGAGGACGATCTGCCAGCTGACGCCGATGGCGGCGTTGGCCGTGTAGCCCACGAAATGGCCTACCATGGCGTGATCGATGATCCCCTGCAGCCCGGCAATGACGTTCTGCAGCATGGTCGGCCACGCCAGTTTCCACACCGCCGAGCCGATAGGGCCTTCGATGATGGAGCGGTCGAACTGCTTCTGTTTCAGGGGAAAACCTGTGGCCACGGGCTCAAGGAGTGTACTACGCCGGTTCGAGGCCCTTTGTTGCCTGTGGGGTGGCCTTGTCGAAGGCCAATTCTTCACCGGATTCGAACATCGGCGTCTGGTCGGGCCCCGTAACCTGTGGCAAGATCGCGTGGCGTTCGCGCGCCGACCCCCGTTGGCGACGCCGTTCCGACATCAGCCATGACCTGGACCGAAGCCGTCCTCCAGCGGCTCACAAGCGCTCCCGCCGGCACCGAGGCCGTTGGCGCCACGGTGATGGCGCCGTCCGGTACGTCGTCGTGGCGCGCCGACATCCCGGCGGCGATCGTCATCTTCCTCGTGGCGGTGCCGCTCTGCCTGGGCATCGCGCTGGCATCGGGCGCGCCGCTTTTTTCCGGCATCATCTCGGGCATCGTGGGCGGTGTCGTCGTTGGCGCGCTCAGCGGATCCCAGCTCATGGTCTCCGGACCGGCCGCGGGCCTCAGTGCCATGGTGATGACGGCCATCGTCACGATGGGTTCCTACCGTGCCTTCCTGGCCACGGTGGTCGTGGCCGGGCTGGTGCAGGTGCTGCTGGCCGTCGCACGTGCCGGGATCGTGGGCTACTACTTCCCGTCCAGCGTGATCCGCGGCATGCTGACGGCGATCGGCCTCATCCTCATCCTGAAGCAGATTCCGCATGCCCTCGGCTACGACGCCGACTTCGAGGGCGACGAAACGTTCGTCCAGATGAACGCCGAGAACACCTTCAGCGCCATCGTGAACGCCCTGGCGCGCATCCAGCCGGCCGCCGTGATCCTGAGCCTGGCGGGGCTGGCGCTGCTCGTGCTGTGGGACCGCGGCCCGGGACGCCGGCTGCGGCTCCTGCCGGGCGCCCTGGTGGCAGTGCTGCTCGGCATCGTCGGACAGCGTGTGCTGCCGCTGTTCAACCCCGCGCTCCAACTGGGCCCGGAGCACCTGGTGGGCCTGCCCGTCATCCGGTCGATCGCCGACTTCGGTGCCATGTTCGCCACGCCGGACTGGTCCGCGCTGCTGCGTGTGGAGGCCTGGCAGATCGGGGTCACGCTGGGCATCGTCGCCAGCCTCGAGACGCTGCTGACGCTCGAGGCCACCGACAAGCTAGACCGCTACAAGCGCGAGGCGCCCACGGATCGGGAGCTGGCCGTGCAAGGCGTCGGCAACGTCATCGCGGGCCTTCTGGGCGGCCTGCCCGTGACGGGCGTGCTGGTGCGCAGCGCCGCCAACGTCGACGCCGGCGCGCAGACCAAGTCGTCGGCCATTCTTCACGGGCTCCTGATGGCCGTAGCCGTCTTCGTCATCCCGGTCGCCTTGAACATGATCCCGCTGGCGTCGCTGGCAGCCGTGTTGATCTACACGGGGTTCCGCCTGGCGCAGCCGCAGTTGGTCCGCCACATGTGGAGCCAGGGGCGCATGCAGTTCGTGCCGTTCCTCGTCACGGTGGTCGCGATTCTGCTGACCGACCTCCTGATGGGCATCATGGTGGGCCTGGCCGTGGGCTTCCTGTTCGTGCTGTTCGACCAGCTTCGCTATCCCTGCTACACCGTGGTCAGCGGCGCGGGCAGCGTGCTGAAGCGCGTGCGGCTTCACGAGCAGGTCACGTTCCTCAACAAGGCCTCACTGGCCCAGTTCCTGGACTCGCTGCCGGCCAAGAGCCGCATCGAGGTGGACGGAAGGGGGTGCCGGCACATCGACCACGACGTGATGGAGTTCATCAGCGACTTCCGGCAAACGGCAATCATCCGCCAGATCGATTTCCGCACGGTTGGCATCGCCCTGCCGCCCGTCAGCCCGAGTCACTAAATTAGGGTCACATGGAACATCTTCGTCGACTCTTCGACAACAACCGCGCGCTGGTCGAGCAGGTGACGCGGGACGACCCGGACTTCTTCCTGCGCCGGGCCGGCAAGCAGGAGCCGCACTTCCTGTTCGTCGGCTGCGCCGACAGCCGCGTGCCGCTGGAAACACTGACGGGCGCGGTGCCTGGGGAGATGTTCGTCCACCGCAACATCGCGAACCAGTGCGTGCCCACCGATCTGAACCTGTTGTCGGTGCTGCAGTACGCGGTAGAAGTACTGGACGTCGAGCACGTGATCGTCTGCGGACACCATCAGTGCGGCGGGGTGAAGGCCGCCATGGGCGACGCCAATCACGGCCTGGTGGACTTCTGGCTGGCCGGGATTCGAGACTCGATCCAGCGGCACAAGGGCGAACTGAGCGTCTACACCAACGAACAGTCTCGATTCGATCGTGTGGTCGAACTGAACGTACTACGTCAGATCTACAACCTGGCTCGCACGCCGATCGTGCAGAACGCCTGGAAGCGCGGGCGCCGGCCGCTCTTGCACGGTCTGGTGTACGACCTGAAGGACGGCCTGCTCCGCCCGCTGGTGCTGGAAGTGGACGGGTCGGACAAGGTGCGCTCTCTGCTCGAGGCCGACCGGCGTGGGGTGGGAGATTAAATCAAGGCACAAGGCACAAGGCCGAACTCGGACTGGAGACTGAGCAAGGCACAAGTCTCCAGTCGTCAGTCGTCAGTCTCCAGTCATCGGTCGTCAGTTCCGGGTGAGTCCTCGTCGTAGAGTTGTAACTACCCTTCCGACGCCTGTCCCGTGCATGCACGACCGGAGCTCAAACGTGACTACGGCCGGATCATCTACACCGCCGACGGCCTCGCCGCGCGCGCGGCGTTCGACGCGTGTCTCAAGAAGTGAGCCCTCGAGAACCTGAATCGGGAATTCCGCCGCCGGACCAAGACCCAGGTCTCATTCACCATCGAGGCCGCCGCCGTGGCCCTGCTCTTTGGCCTCGTGGCCCTCGGACACGTCGCGTTGCGCAAGATCGACGGCCACGATCACTTACCCGCCTTCCTGGCGTCGGGACAGATCCATCAAACGCACCTGCTCCAGCTGTCAAAGACGTACGCGTCGACTGAAGACCGACGACCGACGACCGGCGACTGACGACCCCACTCACCTCTCATCCCGGCGCACGTCGTCGATGACGAGGTGCGGCGGAACGGGCTCGGTGGTCGCGTCGTAGGTGGCCGCGAAGGCACTCCCGAGGTCGCGGTGGCCGGCCCGCAGGATGTCGAGATACGTCCGGCGGATGGCGCCCTGTCCGGGGTCGGCCGGGTGCGCAAGCTGGTATTGCGCCTTGGCGGAGTACACCCAGGCAGCGCCGCCCTCCACGCGTACGTCCGTCAACTGGGCGCTGACGTCCACCCGGTCGTAGACCCACTCCCGCTCGTCGAACTGCCGCAACTCCTCCGCCGACACGACGAAGAGAATGCCGTTGAGACTCGACGCCGCGTCGGGTTCGACGTTGAGGTAGAAGATCGTCTCCGGCGTCACCCACGTCGTACCTTTCCGGTAGACGAACGTGCTGTTGGGCATCGCGACGTTCCACCGTCGACGCCAGCCGCGCAGCTGGCACGTCCGGAACGGGCCCGAGTAGCTTCTCCCGAGCGTCCTCTCGAGGCTCGTGATCGACAGAAGCGATCCGTACCCGAAGACGGCATGTTCTCCCGGCTTCAACGCGATCGTCCGCGGCCGGACGTCCTCCGGCGGCGGCTCGACGTCGAAGACGAGGTCCACCACGCCTTCGGTCAAGTGCTCGAGGTCCCAGGTCCACACGCCGCGATCGTCGACGGCCGATGGCGGGTCGGCGTTGATCACCCGGCGCTGGCCGCACAGCGCATGGTCGCCGGGATCGGTCAGGTGGAAGTACAGGCGAGGCGCGGTCACCCCCCAGCCCGCGGCACGGTAGTCGGAGAGGTCGAACTCCAACACCAGCCGCCGGAAATAGGTGCTCCGGCCCAGGTGCATGTGATAGTCGCGGTGGCCCCGATCGAAACCTTTGTAGAGCGTGAGGCCGAGCGTCGAGGTGGTCCCGGGCGCGGGCTCCACCTCGTAGTAGGCGTCGGTGCCGGTGTCGTCGTAGAGCCGCAGCTTGTCGGGCGGGGTGACGTGGGGCTGCGACATCGTCGGCACCACCCAGCCGCCGTTCCGTGTGCCGTACTTCAGGACGTATGGCTCGCGGCATCGGTTGTTGGGCGAGAACACCACCTTGCGCACGATCTGCGCCACGTTGTCGTAGGTCACCACCCGTTCGCGGTTTCCCTGGCGGGCCGTGACCTGGGTCCCGGCGGGAGCGGGAGAGATCTTGACGGTGAAGAGGAAGCGCTCCACCTCCCAGATCTCCTGGTGGCCGTGAGGCGCGCGGACCGCGTTCACGAACTGCACGTACCGCGGGTCGTCGCGCGTGGGAGGGCAGTGCACGTCGAAGTGGCTGCCGGGAAGCGGCTCACCGGCCGGGAAGTGCCCCATCGCGGACTCCGGGCGGACGATGCCGTCGGTCCTCCCGGAGAAGCAGTAGAACGGAACGGGGAACTGGTCGCGCGCGCGCTGCGTGGCGAAGATCACGCGGTCCCGAATCTCCTCGTGAATGCGCACGGCGTCGGGGCTGAACAAGCGCAGGGCCCGTTCTTGCGGATTGCCGACGACGAGCGACAGGAGGCGCCTGGAGGTGCCGAGCACGGTCGACCCGAAGTTCGGCGTGGCAAACAGGATCACCTGGCGGATGCTCTGCAGCTCGCGCGGATCGGCGTCGGGCCTGAGAAGGGAAAGGAGGCAGGCCTGGATGATCAGGCCCCCCATGCTGTGGCCGACGAGGGTGATGTTGATGTAGACCGGATCGGTGCCGCCCGCGAACAGCGCGTTCTTGAGCCACGCCGCCAGCGACTTGCCGGCCTGCTCCAGCGTCGGCAGCGCACCGATGATCGGAACCGCCGCCATGGCTGTTTCGTAGCCGAAGAACGCGACGTCGAACTCCGACGTGACGGCCTCGTCCTGCTCGAGACACGAGCGCATCGGGCCCCAGGTTTCCTTCGAGCTCCGGAACCCGTGCACGAACACGATCAGGCGCTTGGTCGGGCCCGGGCGACCGTCGTCACGAATGGGTACTGGCATGCGGGGTCGGCCTACGGCGCGCGGCGGCGTTCAATCACCGAGCGCGAAGACCCACACTGCGCCGCCTTCCGGCACCTCGGGAAACTCTCCAGGTCTGACCGCATTGAGGCGGCCCTGCATTCCGCGCGCGTCGATGCCCCATCCGGACTGCACGGCCACGTACTGGCGACCGTCGATCGCGAACGAGGACGGTTGGCCGATGACGCCGGAGTTGGTCGGGAACTCCCACAGCAGCTTCCCGCTGCGCGCGTCGAAGGCGTGGAACATCCGGTCGGACGTGCCACCGCTGAACACGAGCCCGCCGCCCGTGGCCAGCATCGGTCCCCAGTTCGACGACCGCGGGTACGGGTGCGTCCACACGCGCGCGCCGGTGTCCACGTTCCAGGCCTGCACTTCGCCGATGTGGTCCGCGCCGGGCGCGATGGACAAGACGTTGCGCGCGCCGGTGAAGGCAGACCCGGGGTTGTACTTCACGGGAAGGCCTTCCATCGACGTGCACAGGTTCTCGTTGGCCGGCACGTAAATCATGCGGGTTTGCGGACTGAACGCGATCGGGGGCCAGTTCTTGCCGCCCCAGTGCGACGGACAGAACTCCGCCACCTTGCCGGTTCCGGGCTTGCGCTCGGGAATGACATCGGGCCGGCCGCTTACCGGGTCCAGCCCTCGGAAGACGTTGTGCTTCACGTGGGGCGTGCCGCTGACGAACTTGATGGGACCGGTCCCGCGCTCGAGAAACCAGAGGTACCCGTTGCGGGCCACATCGATGAGCCCCTTGACCGTGCGGCCGTTGCGCTGAAAGTCCACGAGGATAGGCGGCGACACCTCGTCCCAATCCCACGATTCGTTCGGCGTGTACTGGAAGTGCCCTTTGATCTGGCCCGTCGCCATGTCCACGGCAATGGTGGACGCCGTGTAGAGGTTGTCGCCGGGGCGTTGGTCGCCCATCCACGGCCCGCCGTTACCCGTGCCCCAGTAGGCAATGTTCGTCTCGGGATCGTAGTTGCCCGTCACCCAGATTGGAGCGCCGCCCGTCTTCCACTGGTCGCCTTTCGGCCACGTCTCGCTGCCCGGCTCTCCCGGCGCGGGAACTGTGTAGGTCCTCCAGAGTTCCTTGCCGCTGTCCGGATCATAGGCCGCCAGGAAGCCGCGGATACCCTGTTCACCGCCCGACGTGCCGATGATCACCTTGCCGTCGGCAACGAGCGGGGCCAGGCTCATGTAGTGGCCGCTGCGGTTCTCGGCCACCGTCCGGTTCCAGACTTCACGCCCAGTGCGTACGTCGATCGCGACGAGCACCGCATCGTTGGCGGCCAGGAACACCTTGTCGCCGTAGAGGGCGACGCCCCGCGTGGTGGGGTGCCGCGCGATGACCGACGGCGCCAGCGGCCTGCGATAGCGCCACAGCACCGTGCCCGTGCGCGCGTCGATGGCCATGACCTGGTTGCCCGGCGTGGCCGCGAACATGACGCCGTCGTGCACGACCGGCGGCGCCTCGTGACCGTTGAGCGCGCCGGTGGCCACCACCCAGGCGGGCCGCAGCCGTGCAACCGTGCTGGGGTTGATCTGATCCAGGGGACTGTAGCCCCATCCGTCATACGTCCGCCGGTTCATCATCCAGTCGCCCGCCTCGGGATTCCGCAGGCGCGCGGCGGAGACAGATGTGTAGTTGCGAAGCACGGCCGGCACGGGCGTCGGACCCGCCGGCGCTTGCGGCGGCTGGAGCGGCGGGGGCGACTGCTGTGCCGAGAGCACGACGACTGCAGCGAGCGCCGCCAGGCCGGCCGACGCGGCGGGCAGGATTCTCTGGCCGATCATTGAATGTCCTCTCCGTGCGTGCGCGGTCGGCGCCAATTTGGCTGGCGCGGCCGGATGGTAGCACGCCGTACATCGCGACCCCGGGAAGGCGTCCACGCCTTGTTGACGGGCGGAGTGATGCGATAGCATCAGATGCGTGAGAACCACTCTCGACATCGATGATGACGTGCTGCAAGCCGCGCGAGAGCTGGCTCAGCGCGAGGGTCGCGCGGCGGGCAAAGTCCTGTCAGATCTGGCACGACGCGGACTGGCTTCGCCTGGCGCGCGCATCGAGGGTCGCCCTCGCCTTCGCAGTGGCGTGCCTGTACTGCCGTCGCGGGGCGAGATCGTCACGCTCGAGCACGTTCAACGTTTGAAGGACGAAGAAGGGGTGTAGGTGCGCTCCATTCTCGACGTCAACGTGGTGATAGCCCTGCTCGATCCCGACCACGCGTTTCACGAGCGCGCCCATTCGTGGTGGAACGGGAATCAGAAAGCCGGATGGGCCAGCTGCCCCATCACGGAAAACGGTGTCGTGCGAATCATGTCGCACCCGGCGTACAGCCCGAAGACTCACTTCTCCGCCGGCGAGCTGATCGGGCGACTCCGCACGTTCGTTGAGCATTCGGACCACGAATTCTGGGCCGATGACGTCTCGATTCGCGATGAAACAGCCCTCGCGGCCGACCGTATTCATGGGGCGCGGCAGATCACGGACCTCTATCTGCTGGCGCTCGCCGTGCGGCATCGGGGGCGCCTGGCCACGTTCGACACGTCCATTGCCCTGTCCACTGTGCCGGCCGCCAAGGCGGCGAACCTGACCGTCGTGTAGCCGGCCCCGCAGCGGGGTCGTCCCCCAAGGCAATGCTCAATGCTCAAACGGGGAAACGACTAGACGTCGAGTTCCTGCGCCTCCTCGGCCCGGTCCATGATGAACCGGAACCGGGCCGACGCGTCCTTGCCCATCAGCTCGTTGATCACGCGGTCGGTCACGATCTGGTCGGCGATGTCCACGCGCAGCAGGCGGCGCGTCTTCGGGTTCAGCGTGGTCTCCCACAGCACCTTCGGCATCATCTCGCCGAGGCCCTTGAAGCGCGTGATGTCGGGGGTGCCGCGGCCGTTGCCGTGCTGCTTCAGTAGCCGATCGCGGTGCGCGTCGTCGAGCGCCCAGAACGATTCCTTGCCGATGTCGATGCGGTAGAGCGGCGGCTGCGCCAGGTACACCCGGCCGGCCGTGATGAGGTGCGGCAGGTGCCGGTAGATGAACGTCAAGAGAAGCGTCGCGATGTGGTGGCCGTCGGAATCGGCGTCGGCCAGCACGATGAGCTTCCCGTAGCGCAGCCGGCCGATGTCGAAGTTCTTGCCGAGGCCGCACCCGAGCGCGGTCACCAGATCCGCCAGCTCCTTGTTCTCGAGCACCTTGGCAAGGGTCATCCCCTCGGTGTTCATCACCTTGCCGCGCAGCGGCAGGATGGCCTGTCGAGCCCTGTCGCGTCCCTGCTTGGCGGATCCACCGGCCGAATCGCCCTCGACGACGAAGAGCTCGGTGTCTTCGCGTCCGGCGTTCGTGCAATCGCTCAACTTGCCCGGCAGGTTCAGTCGGCCCGTGGTAGCGGTCTTGCGGGTCACCTCCGCCTGCGCCACGCGGCTGGCCTCGCGCGCGCGCGCCGCCAGGATGATGCGCCCGACGATGGCCTCGGCGGTCGTGCGGTTGTGGTTCAACCAGTGCTCGAGCGCCGGCCGCACTGCCGAGTCCACGGCGGACAACACTTCCTGGTTGTTCAGCCGGTCCTTCGTCTGCCCCTGGAACTGCGGCTCCTCCACAAAGAGGCTCAACACGCCCGTCAGCCCCTCCCGGATGTCCTCCGCCGCCAGCGTGACGCCCTTGGGAGACAGGTTGTGCGTCTCGATGTAGTTGCGCACGGCCTTGCCCAGGCCAGCTCGGAGGCCGTTTTCGTGCGTGCCGCCGGATCCGGTGGGGATGCCGTTGACGTAACTGCGCAGGTGCTCGTCGGTGGAATCCGTCCACTGAAGTACAAGGTCCAGCCGCGGATTCGACTCGCGTTCCTGCACGAACGCGGCTTCGTGCACGGGCCTGGCGCTGCGCTCGGCGACGATCTTCCTGAGATAGTCGGACAACCCTTCCTTGTGCTCGAAGGTCTCCTTCGTCCGCTCGGCCTCGTTCTCGAACACGACGCGCACGCCCTTGTGGATGAAGCTCACCACCTCGAGGCGTTCGCGAATGAGCAACGGATCGAACTCCACCCTGGGGAAGATGGTCGGGTCGGGGTGAAAGTAGACCGTGGTGCCGCTGCCCCGCGCCGGGCCCAGCTTCTTCACCGCACCCTGCGGGACACCCCGCTTGAACGTCAGCTCCCACTCGGCGCCGTCGCGTTTGACGCGGGCTCGCAACTCGGTGGACAGCGCGTTCACCACGCTGGCGCCGACGCCGTGCAGGCCTCCCGCCGTCTTGTAGTTGCCCGGCTCGAACTTGCCGCCCGCATGGAGCACCGTGAAGATCACCTCGAGCGCGCTCTTCTTCGTCGTGGGGTGCTTGTCCACGGGGATGCCGCGCCCGTCGTCGGCCACCGTGACGGACGTGCCCTCGGCGTGCAACGTCACGGCGATCGTGGACGCGTGGCCGTTCATGGCCTCGTCCACGGCGTTGTCGATGATCTCCCACACCAGATGGTGCAGGCCGGCGGTGCCGACGCCGCCGATGTACATGCCGGGGCGCTTGCGAACGGGCTCGAGCCCTTCGAGAACCGTGATGTCTTTGGCTGTGTAGTTGGACATGAACGACGCGAGCAGTCCCCGATAGCGTAGCACCGCGAACGGCCCAGCTCGCGAGGAGCATGAGCCGGTTACGGATCGGTGCGTCGCGCTGCAGTATTCGGACGCGGCGCCCCGCATCCCACATGCCTTGTAGGCAAACACGCGAGGGCACGGGGTTTGCGAAGAGCCACGGTACGAATTGCGTCGTGGCCTGCTGCAGCGGAGCCCCTGTATCGGGTCGATGCCTGGAGTGTAAAGATGACTCGATCGCTGATTGGAGTACTGGCCGTCGCCGCGCTCGTGGCCGTCGGTTGCTCCGACGAAGTCGCTTCGCCGACTGGCCCCACGGCTCTATCGAACAGCGGCAGCTCGAGTTCGACGCCCAACCCGGCGGCCCAGACCAATTGCAGCCGCCCTCCCGCGCCCTCGAACCTCCGGGTGTCGTCCATGTCGGGCACGCTCGTCGAGTTGACCTGGTCGCCCGTCGCGGGCGCCACCAGCTACACGCTGCTCGTCGGCGCCATCCCTGGGGCCACCGATATCCTGAACTCGAACACGTCGCAGACGGCGTTTCGCTTCACGGCGAGAGACGGAAAACAGTTTGCCCGCGTGCAGGCACACACGGCGTGCGGCCCGGGGCCAACCACCGGCTCGATCGAATTTACGGTAAGGCCCTAGCCTGGACCGGAGGGCCTTCGCCCTATTGGGCCGGACTTCACGTCGCGGTCGTTCCGGTGTAAGGTCTGCGCTGGATCGTGACCCTTCGGCTGTTCTCGGCCGCCGTCGTCACGTGGGCCGTGGGCCTGTCGCTCTTCGTGGCAGTGCTCCGCTGGACTGGTGCGCCTCCCCACCCTCCTCGCCCGCCAAGCACCTCCGCCCTCGCACGCGCGCTGAACGCGGCCCAACCCGACGACCGCGCCTGGCGCTGGTCGGTCACGCACGCCCAGGCGTCGCAGGGCGCCCTGGTGGTCGATGCGGTCGCGCTGGACCCGACCGAGGCCGTGGCTCATGCGCGGGCCATCGTGGAGCCCGTGCGGTTCAAGTACACCGAGGTGCTCGTGTACGTGAGGCCAACGGGTGCGCCCGGGGCCCTGGCGTCGCGGCGCGTCCAGTGGACCCCCGGCGGCGGCTACGTCGAGATGATCCTCTCGAACGCGCAGTAGCGGGGCCGGACGGGATTGGGGCCGGCCTGCGCCCCGGTTTTGACGCCTCGCGGAGGGGTGACGTATCCTTCCTCACCGCTGGTCCTGCGGGATGCCTTTGGCCTACCCTGTGCTCCGTTCGTCCGTTTTCGCGGCGCTCAGCGCCGCGGCCCTGGTCCTTGTCGGGCTGTGGCCTGCCGCCAACGGTCCGGATCGGGTCGTGCGCCCGGCGCGATGCGGGTGGCAACGAGTCGATTCGACCTACCTGGCCACTCACGCATACGAGGACGCGCTCCCGGATTCGACACCTGTCGCGACGGCCCTCGAAGAGCCCGCTCCCAATGCCGGCGCGCCGCCCGTGGCCCGACGCTCGACGCGGCAGCCAGGGGCCACCGCGTGGGGCATCCTTGCGGACGGAACCGCCCCTGTCAGCAACGCTCCGACGACCTCTCGGCCGACGCACTTGATAGCTCACGGTCAGCACGGGCCGCACAGTGCCGGCCGTGCGCCCCCCCGCGCGTAGCGACGGACCGTCGCGCCCTCCACTCACGTCATCAGTGTGTGTCGTCGCGGAACCTCGCGGGCCGGTGTGCCCGTGTGATTCGCGAAGGCCGGGGTCATGGCTCGCTACAGAGGTCAGAAGGTCAATGCATCACCACCCGTCCATGTTCAGTCATCCGAAGGAAGACACGGTTGCTGGAGTCGTCGTCTTCCTGGTCGCGCTGCCCCTTTGCCTGGGCATCGCGATCGCGTGCGGCGTGCCACCGGTATCGGGCCTCGTCGCCGGAATCGCCGGGGGCCTCATCGTACCGTTCATCTCACGGTCCGCGCTGTCGGTCACCGGGCCCGCGGCGGGCCTGACGTCGATCGTCCTGGCCGAGGTCGGCAAGCTGGGTCTCGATGGCTTCCTGATGGCGGTGGTGCTGGCCGGGGGCCTCCAGTTCCTGCTCGGCGTCATTCGGGCAGGCAGATTTTCAGCCTTGGTGCCGTCGTCGGTCATCAAGGGAATGCTGGCCGCCATCGGCATCACCATCGTCTGGCGCCAGCTGCCGGTGGCATTCGGTGTCGACGGCGGTGTAGCCGACATCGCGGGCCAGTTCAACCCGGGCGCACTCGCGATCGCCGCGCTGTCGCTGGCGATACTCTACGGCTGGAAGCACACGCCCCTTGCCCGGTTCAAGCTGATGTCGCCGGCCCTCGTCGTGGTGTTCGTCGCCAGCGTCCTCGCCGAGGTGCTCCGCGGCACTGGGCTGGCGCTCGGTCCCGCGCATTACGTGGACGTGCCGCTGGGCGGCGTGCAGGCCTTGGCCAGCGCGCTGCCACGACCCGATTTCGGCATGATCGCCAGTCCTGCCGTGTGGATCGCGGCGGCCACCATCGCGGTCGTGGCCAGCATCGAAACGCTGCTGTCACTACAGGCGGTGGATCGACTCGATCCGTTGAAGCGCCACAGCCCACCGGACCGCGAGCTGCTGGCGCAGGGAACCGCCAACGCCGTCTCCGGTTTCCTGGGCGGCTTGCCCGTCACGGCCGTCATCGTGCGCAGCGGCGCCAACGTGACGGCCGGCGCGCAGGAACGGATGTCGGCGCTGGTCCACGGGGTTCTGCTCCTCGTGGCAGTGGTGTTCGCGGGATCCGTTCTCAACAAGATCCCGTTGGCCTGTCTGGCGGCCGTGCTGATTCAAGTCGGCCTGAACCTCTGCAAGCCCGCGCTCTTCACCACGCAGGTCCGGCTCGGCATGACGCAGCTCCTGCCGTTCGGCCTCACGATCGCCTCGGTGTTGGCGCTGGATCTGCTGAAGGGCGTGATCGTGGGCATCGTCGTGGGCGTCGGCTTCGTCCTCTACGAGAACTCCAAGCGAGCCGTGCTGGCCGAACGCGATCCCGACGGGGTGTGGCGGATGCGGTTCCGCCGGGATGGCACCTTCGTCTCGAAGCCGGGCATCATGTCGACGCTCGAGGACGTAGGCGACGGCGATCAAGTGGTGATCGACGGCACGGGCGAGTACATCGACCACGACGTGAAGGAGGCGCTGGCCACGTTCGTCGAGGACGCCAAGCACCGCAACATTCGCGTGACGCTGGTCGGCATCGACATGAGCCACGCGCGCGCGAGCGGGGGCCACTGACGTGTCCGCGGGCCACGAGCCGCCCGCCTCGGCGGACCCGATCGACCGCGCGCTGGCGCGCGCGCACGGCGTGCTACCGGACCAGGGCCCCATCGGCGTGTTCATCCACCACAACACGCTGCACGCCTTTCAGCACCTGCCGTTTCACCAGGCGGTGCAGATGGGGGCCGACCAGCTGGGCGCCAGGCCGTACCTCAGCCTTCAGGAGTTCCGCGCGGCCCTGCACTCCGGTCGCATCGCGGAGGCCGACCTGCGGCACGAGATGGCCGCCGCACTCGGCGAACGAGCGCAGGCGCCGGTGCTGCCGGGGCTGAGCACGGCAGACCTTTGGTACGCTCTCACGGCCACCGACGCCGACACCGACGACGCCGCGGGGCTCGAGTTCACCGTGCGTTCGGGCATCGCCCGGCAGTGCGCCGACATGCCACTGTGGCAGGCGGCCGTGGCGCGTGCCGAGACCGGCCCGCGGTTCGAGACCCCCGCGACGCAGCGCTTCAGACGACATCGGGACGCCATCGTCGCCCTTGGGGGCGACGATACGGATCCGGCCGTGCACGGGGAGCTCGTCCGACTCAGCTCCGGCTTCCTGGACCACGGCCAGGCTCACACCGCCCTCCCGGGACGGGAACACGGATTCCTGCGAGCGGTCACCAGGCTGTACGCCGGGGGCGCGTCGGCGCCGCGCGATTGCCGGGGCGCGGAAGCGGGCATGCGCCGCGTGTTCGACGCGCACGTGGATCCGCGCACGGTCATCGTGACGGCCCTGTCGGAGCTGGGGGTGCGAGTCGATGACGCGGAAGACTACCTCTTCGCGGTCGCCCTGGCCTTGCCGGGGTGGGCCGGGATGTTCGCGCGCATGGAGCGCCATCCCGGCGAGCACCCTGGTGGTCCGCCGACGATGCTGGAGGACTTCCTCGCCGTCCGGCTGCTCCTCGAACAACCGGCGGTGCGCCGCGCCTGTCGCGCCGCGGGGCTCGAGCCGAACTGGGCCGTCCTGCGCCAAGTGGCGCTGGTCCCTCCCCAGCGCGCCCCGATCCTGGACGCGTCGCTGCTCTGGGGACTGGCGCGGGCCGCGCATTGGACGCCCGAGACGGTGGCTGGCCTGGGCAACGCCGACCTTCGCGCGCTGTGGCAGGCCTGCGCGGCGTGCACGGATCTCGACCGGCGGCGCATTTGTCAAAACGCGTTCGAGCGCACGTATCGACGCATGATCCTGGACGCGATGGCCGCGCGCCGCGCGCTTCCGCCCCACCGCGTGGAAGGACGGCCGCGCGCGCAGTTCGTGTTCTGCATCGACGAGCGCGAAGAGAGCACCAGGAGGGCGATCGAAGAGCAGCACCCCGCTTACGTCACCTACAGCGCGGCAGGCTTCTTCGGGGTCGCGATCGACTACCAGGGTCTCTACGACCACGAGCCGGCGGCTTATTGCCCCGTGGTCGTGACGCCCGGACACGAGGTTCACGAACAGCCGGTCTACACGGACCTCAGTTGGCACACGCTCCGGCTTGGCCTGCGGGACCGGTGGCACGACATCGAACGCCGGGCCACGCGGGCGTCGCGCACGCTGAGCGGCGGCGTCGGCATGTCGTTCCTGGCGGGTCCGCTCTCCGGGCTCAACACATTGGCCCACCTGGTGGCGCCACGGTCGAAGCCGCTCTTCGACGAGAAGGTCAAATCCAAGCTGGTGCCGCGCCCCAACACTCGCCTGTCGGCCATTCGGGCGGAACCGGGCCAGCCGTCGTCAAACGGAAAGCCCAACGGAAAGCCCATCGGCTTCTCGCTGGACGAGACGGTGGACCGCGTGACGGCGCTCTTGACCAACCTGGGGCTGGTGAGCGATTTCGCGCCTATCGTCGTCGTGCTGGGGCACGGCTCGACCAGCCTGAACAACCCTCACGAGTCGGCGCACGACTGCGGCGCCTGCGGTGGGCGGCGCGGCGGGGCCAACGCGCGCCTGTTTGCCGACCTGGCCAATCGCCTGGACGTGCGGGAGGGTGTGCGCCGGCGGGGCATCGACATCCCGGCCGACACGTGGTTCGTCGGCGCCTTGCACGACACGGCCAGCGACGCGGTGGTGTACTACGACCTCGACGCGCTGCCCCGGGCGCAGAGCGCGGCTTTCGACGAGGCCTTCGAGGCGTTGGAGCGCGCGCGCCGCGACAACGCGCTCGAGCGAAGCCGCCGATTCGACAACGCCGACCTGTCGCTCGGCCCCGACGAGGCGCTGCGGCACGTGGAGCAGCGGTCGGCCAGCCTGGCGCAGCCACGGCCCGAGTACGGACACTGCACCAACTCGGTCTGTATCGTCGGGCGCCGCGAGCTGACCCGGGGACTGCACCTGGATCGCCGTGCGTTCCTCGTCAGCTACGACCCGAACGTGGACAACGACCACAAGGTCCTCGAGCGCATCCTGGCGGCGGTCGGCCCGGTCGGCGCGGGCATCAGCCTCGAGTACTACTTCTCGTCGGTGGACAACGAAACGTTTGGCTGCGGCACCAAACTGCCGCACAACGTCACGGGCCTCCTCGGCGTGATGAACGGCCACCAGAGCGACCTGCGCACGGGCTTGCCGCTGCAGATGGTGGAGATCCACGAGCCCATGCGGCTGCTGGTCATCGTCGACGCCACACCGGAGGCGCTCCTGGCGGTCGCCGGCCGACAAGCGGAGGTCGCAGAGCTGGTCGTCAAGGAGTGGATCCAGCTGGTCTCGGCGGATCCGGTCACCGGGGCCATGGCCGTGTTCGAGAACGGAGGATTCGTCCCCTACGAGCCGTCGCCCACGCTCCTGCCGGTGGTCGAGCGGTCGGCGGAGTGGCACATGCGCACACGAGAGCACGTGTCGGCCGCCCTCGTTCGGAGCGCGTTGCCGGAAACAGCGGTCGGGCCTGGCCACGCCGCGGCGGCCCCCGGCCACGCGAGCGAGATGGTGCAGGCGTGATCGATACCGTTCACCTGGGGCTCGCGCTCGCCATCATCGGTCCAATCCTCGGGTCGCTCGTCGTCGGCCTGACAATCGTCCTCGGCGACAGCTACCCGAAAGAATCCCTGGCGACGCGTGTCGTGGGCGCCGGGCTGGCGCTGTCCATCATCGGCGGCCTGTTGGTGCTGGCATCGCTGTGGGGCTTGTGGGGGGCGCCGGTTCAAGGGGACGTGGAGTTCGGCGACTGGCTGCGGATCGGGGACTACGTGATTCCGCTGGTGCTGCTCGTCGATGCCCTTTCGGTGACCATCGCGCTCTTCGCGGCGGTGCTCACTTCTCTCGTCGTCAGGTTCTCGCGCACCTATCTCCACAAGGAGCCGGGCTTCGTCCGCTTCTTCGGGCTGTTGGGCGTCTTTGCCACCGGCACGCAACTGGTGGCGTTTTCCGGCGCGCTCGAGCTCTTCTTCGCGGGATGGGAGATGATCGGCATCGCGTCGGCGCTCTTCATCGGCTACTTCCACGAGCGCGACGAGCCCATCCGGTCTTCGATTCGAGCCTTCTCCACGTACCGCTTCGCCGATGCGGGGCTGCTCATCGCCACGGTGACCACGTTCGAGCTCCTGGGATCGGCCCGCTTCTCCGCGCTCTTTACCGCCAACACGCTGCCGGCTGTCGAGTCCACGGTGCTGGCGCTGATGTTCCTGCTCTCGGCGATGGGCAAGTCGGCTCAACTGCCCTTTTCGAGCTGGCTGCCGCGCGCCATGGAAGGTCCGACGCCGTCGAGCGCGCTCTTCTACGGCGCCGTCTCGATCCATGCCGGGCTCTTTCTCCTGCTGCGGGTCTGGCCGATCTTCGCGGTCTCTCCGGTGGCGCGGGCGGCGGGCGTCGCCGTCGGGTTGGCCACCGCGATCTACGCGGCCTCGGCCGCCCGCGTGCACTCCGACGCCAAGGGCGCGCTGGCGCACGCCACGTTGACGCAGGTCGGGCTCATCCTGGCCGAGATCTGCATGGGCTGGACCACGCTGGCCCTGACCCACCTGGTCTGCCACGCGATGCTGCGCCTCGGGCAGTTCCTGAAGGCGCCGAACACGCTGCACGAAACGCACCGCGTCGGGCATCACGCCTACGGACCATCGTGGCTCGAGCGCGTGTCGCCGCATCTGGCCGCGCGCGTGTATGCGGCGTCGTTGCACCGGCTGCGACTGGACGACCGCATCGATGCGGCGTTCGCTCCCATCCTCGCGTTGGCGAAGGGACTCGATTCCACGGACCGCTGGCTGCGTCGCGTCGTGTCCCTGGACCGGCCGGCGTCGTGATGGGCGGGGACACGCTGCAGTCGGCGCCCTGGGAGACCTTCGTCGTCTGCGTCCTCCTGCTCGTCGCACCGGCGGTGGCATCGCCCCGCCACACGCGCCCGTGGTGGGTCGTCGCGCTCGTCGTGACGCTGGGAACGGCGCTCTTCACCGCGGACGGCCGGTTGGCATACGTGGCCGTGGCGGCGGGAGCCGTACTGCACGCGTGGAACGCCGCGCCCCGCAGCGTCACCGGAGCGGCCGTCCTCTCGATTTCGGCCGCGCTGTCGGTGGCCGTGGCGGCAGCGATCGGACAGGGCGCGCTGACCGTGGCCTTCGTGATCTCGTGCCTCGCCATCGCGCTGCGGTCGGGCCTGCTGCCGGCACACGTCGGCGCCGCCAGTTTGTGCGAGCGCGTGCCGCTGGTCCAAACCGAGCAGTTGTCCTCCATGATCGCGCTCGTCTTCGTCCACTTGCGGTTCGTCGATCACCACGAGGGCGCCGCGGCCCTGGGACCATGGCTGGTGGCGTACGGCGCGGGCGCGGCGATCGTGGCGGCGCTCCTGACCATCGTGCAGCGGGATCTGCGCGGCTTCTACCGCGGCACGACAAGCATGCACGCGGGGATGCTGCTGGCAGCGCTCGGCACCGCCAGCCTTGGCAACTTCGGCGCCGCGCTGCTCGTGGCCGTCTCGATGGGCCTGGCGCTCGGCGGGCTGGGCATGATGATCACGTCGCTGGAGGAACGTGTGGGTGCGGTGGGTTTCGCGGGGCCAGGAGGACGGGGCGTCACGTTTCCGAGGCTCGCGGTGCTGTTCGCGTTCTTCGGGGCCGCGGGTGTGGGGATGCCCGGCACGTCATCGTTCGTGGCCGACGATCTCCTGCTCCACACGCTGTGGATGGCCAGCCCGACTGCCACGGTCACCGTGATCCTGTCGAGCGCGCTGGTCGCGGTGGCCACGCTCATCACGATCTCGAAGGTTTTCCTGGGACGCGCAACACCGTCCCTGGCGCCGGACCTGGGGATTCGCGAGCGCCTGGTCGCGGTCGCCCTTGTGGTGCTTCTCGTCACCCTGGGTGTGGTTCCCGGCATCCTGCTGTATCCCGCCGACGCATTCCTCAGCGGCGTGCCGGGAGGGTAGAGGGATCAATGCCCAATGCTCAATGCCCAAGTCAGTGGTCAATGACCAAGGCGGGGCTTGACGCCTGACGGGGCGTTCTCTCGGGGTATGCTTCGCAGGACCGCTACGGTGACGCTCACCGGGAGACTTCTATATGCGCGCCATCACTCCGGCCACTCGACCGTTGGCATGTTTCCAGTGCCTGCTCGCGGTGCTCCTGCTGGTTCAAGCCTCGTCACCTGCTGTTGCTCAGAACGCGGCGGGAGAGCGCTGGGTGGCCACGTGGGCGACTGCTCTCGTGGCGCGTGGGTTGCCGGGACCGGGGCGCGGACAGGGTTCAGGCGCACCAGGCGCACCAGCGCCCACCCCGAATGCCGCACCTGCCGCCGTTCCTGGCGGCCGGGCCGGCGGTCCTCCCCCGCCGGTGACGGTCACCAATCAAACCCTCCGGCAGATCGTGCGCACCAGCGTAGGCGGCAACCGCCTTCGAATCGTCCTGAGCAACGCCTTTGGCACCGCACCCATCACTGTCGCGGCCGGCGACATCGGCCTGCGAGACGGTGAATCGGGCGTCGTCGCCGGCTCGGTGAAGCCGCTGACCTTTGGCGGCGCGCCGTCGGCGTCGATCCTGCCGGGCGCCGTGCTCGTCAGCGACGCCGTGGAGATGCGCGTGCCGGCGTTGGCAGATCTCGCAGTGGATCTGTTCCTGCCCGACGAACTTGGAGTCGGCCCGTCGCCGGTCACCACACACAACGGGTCGGCCCAAACGAACTTCCTCTCGCCACCCGGCGACCACACCGGCTCGCACGCATTCCCGGTGGCGTCGCGGTCCACCGCGTGGTTCCTGCTGGCCCGCGTGGAGGTGGCGGCTCCGTCCACGGTCGGCGCGGTGGTGACGTTTGGCGACTCGATTACGGATGGGGCGCGTTCGACGCTCGACACGAACAACCGCTGGCCCGATCACCTGGCCCGGCGGCTCGCGGCGGCCGGACAACAGATCGCCGTCCTGAACGCCGGCATCAGCGGGAACCGCGTGTTGAGCGACGGAGCCGGCTTTAGCGCGCTGGCCCGATTCGACAAGGACGTGTTGATGCAGACCGGCGTCACGCACGTGGTGGTGATGGAAGGCATCAACGACATCGGCCTGGCCCGCACCAGCCCGTCACCGGGCGCGGCGGACCTGATCGCGGCCCACAAGCAGCTCATCGATAGGGCCAAGGCACGAGGCCTCAAGGTGTACGGCGCCACGCTGACTCCCTTCGAGGGCGCCGCCTACTGGACCGCGGAGGGCGAGGCGAAGCGGCAAGCCTTGAACGAATGGATCCGCACCAGCCGTGCCTACGACGGCGTGATCGATTTCGACGCGGTCACGCGCGACCCGGCGGCGCCGACCAGGTTCCTCCCCGCCTACGATTCGGGCGACCACTTGCACCCGGGGGACGCCGGCTACAAAGCGATGGGCGACGCCGTGAACTTGTCGCTCTTCCGCTGATAACGCTCGCGCCGCGAACCGCGGCGCCGACTGACAAAAGAAAGGGACATTCGATGTTGACGAAGCAACTCACCACCCTCGCGACCGCGGGCCTGCTGGCCGCGACACTCGCGTTCCAGGCAGGCGCCCAGGACGCACCACCCGCGGGTGGACAAGCCGCGCAAGGCGGAGGGGGCGGTCGCGGCGGTCGCGGCGGCTTCAACCTGCCGCCGCTGCTGATGGAAACAGACGCCTTCCCCGATGGCGGCATCGTGCCGGCGAAGTACACGGGCCGCGGGGGCGTGCAGCCCGCGTTCAAGTTTTCGGGCGCGCCCGCCGGCACGGTCAGCTACGCGATCATCTTCCACGACCTCGACGTGGCCATCGGCGGCAACACCGGCGACGTGCTGCACTGGATCGCGTGGAACATCCCGGCGTCGGCCAACGGCATCCCGGAAGGGTCGCTGCCGCCCGGTTCCGTGCAGGGCGCCAACATCACCGGCCAGAACGCCTACTTCGGCCCGGGCGCGCCGGCCGGACCGCGGTATCACCACTACGTGTTCGAGCTGTACGCGCTGAACGCGAACCTCGACCTTCCGCCGACGTCCGGCCGTGACGACCTGCTGAAGGCAATGGCGGGCAAGACCGTCGCGAAGGCTGCCTACGTCGGCCGCTTCCGCGGCAATCCGCCCGCGCAGTAGTCGGCGAGGCTTCGCCCCTCATCACTGGGGCTTCGCCTCGCTGGCGCAGTGTCTTTTTTGCCCCGCTCCGCCACCCCGCCAGACGAGAACCGTATGGCGGGGGCTCGCCGTTCAATCTGCCGAGCTACGGGATATATCCAGATGAGGACGAACGACATGCCGAGTAAGCGCTCACGTGGATGCTTCCGGGTCTTCGCCGCGGCCGCGGTGGGACTGTTGGCCGCGCACACGGCGTCGGCCGAGGTCATCGAGAAATCCAAGTCCGTCGCGGGCGTCACGGTCCACTACAAGGTGGTCCTGCCGCCCGGATACGACGCCGCAAAGACGTACCCGGCGGTCCTGGTCATGGGCGGTGGTCCGCAGACCATGAACACCGTGGACGGCGCCTTGAACCGCAACTTCCGGGCGGAAGCCGAGAAACGCGGCTACATCGTGGTGGCTCCGGCCGCGCCCAACGGCGATCTGTTCTTCGAAGAGGGTGCACGGATCTACCCGGCGTTCCTGAAGGCGATCCTGTCGGACTACAAGATTCGTGACGGCAAGTTTCACGTCGCGGGCCCGTCCAACGGCGGCATCGCGTCGTTTCACGTCGCCGCCGCCAACCCCGACTACTTCCTGTCGGTCACGGCGTTTCCCGGGTACATGTGGCAGCCTACCGCAGCCAAGCTGCAAGCCATCGCGAAGATGTGCGTGTTCATGTACGTGGGCGAGACCGACGAATACATGTGGCACGACGAGATGAAACGCGAGGTCGAGTTCCTTCGCGCGCGCGGCACGACGGCCCGCTACACAGAGGAGAAGGGCCAGCCCCATCGATTGGAAACGCTGGCCGGCGCCGGCGCCGCCCGGCTCTTCGACGGGTTCGAAGAGACGAAGAAGGGCTGTGGGCGATGAGAGCGGACTGTCGGAGGGTGGGGCGCTCGGTCGCCAGTCGCCAGTCTCCAGTGGTCCGAGCTAGCTGGTTGCACTGGAGACCGGAGACCGGAGACGGCCTCCTCAATCGTAGAACGCAGGCGGCTTCTTCAGCTTCGCGATGGTCGCGAAGTCGTGCTCGATCCACAGCGCGGTCTTCGTCGCCTTGAGGTATTCCTCGATCCGCGCCCGCGACGCCGCCGACTGCGCCACGTTGAATTCGTTGTCCGGTGGCGGCCTCCTGAGGGTTCGCTCCGGCGGATAGTGGTACAGGTCCCCGGCGATCATCACGCGGCCCGTCGCGGCGAGATTCAAGACCAGCACCTGATGCCCCGGCGTGTGTCCCGGGGCCGCCTTGATGACGACGCGGCCGTCGCCGAAGACGTCGTGCTCGTCCTTGTCGATGAACGACACGCGGGGGCTGCTCCGCAGCGCGTCGAAGAACGTCGGGTTGACGCGCGGGTTGTTCTCCGTCCACATGAAGTCGCGCTCCGCCCGCGTGGTCAGCCACGTGGACCCGGCAAACATGTTGAGGTTGGCCGTGTGATCGATGTGCGCGTGCGAGATGGCCACATGGGTGACGTCGGCCGGGCTGTAGCCCAACGCCGCGAGCTGCCCCTTGAGCGTGCGCTGGACGAACGCCGCCACGGTGGGGTTCACGGCGGCCTTTGCGCCCTGGGGCTGGGCCTCGACGACGGCGTCCGGAATGACGCCGACGTCCCAAATCAAAGCACCCTTCGGATGCGCCACCAGGAAACACGGCACGGGCATCCGCGTTTCCCCGACCTCGGCCACGGACACGTGGTAGCGCTCGACTCCCTCGGTGTTCGGCGTCAGCATCCCGCAGTCCATCACGTAGAGCCGAGGTGTGGCCGGCGCCGGCGGCTTGCCCTGGCACCAGAGGCGCACCGGCACGGCGGCGAATGCCGCCACCAGACAGACGCACGCGAACCGCAGTCCAAGACATCTTCTATGGCCACTGTCGTCACGATTGAAGCGAGTTCTCTCGACCGGCCATAGAAGATGGCCCCCGCGGAACCGGGGCCCCCGCCACGCGTTTCCCAGCGTGGTGGGGTGGTGGAGCGGGGCCAGAGACACTGGGCCTAGTGAAGCTCCAGACGGTTTGAGCCAGAGCTTCACTAGTCCGTGTCGCATACGCTACTCCCCGCTTCGACCCCGGCCGCGCGCGGCGGTCTTGCGCACGCGAGGCGCACTCCCGCTCGGTCCGCTCGGCACCCGCGGTGTCCGCGGCTTCGCGGTCTTGGTCGCGCGGGCGCCACCACGAGCCGGCCGCGCGGTCGACGGGCTGGCCCGGCGGCGGCCACCGGCTGGCGGTGAGATCTCGTTGCCCGGCTGCGGGCCGTCGGCCTCGACTTCGTCTTCCACCTCGGGCTCCGGGGGCGGCTCTGGCGCAAACGGCTGCGGCTCGTCGTCCGCGTCCGCGTAGAAGCTATCCACCTGCGCCTCGACGATGGGCAGGTCGCCCACGACGTCCGTGACCGGCGCGGCCACGGCTTCGTTGCCGGGCTCGGCATCCGCCTCGACGTCCTCCGGAAGACCATCCATCGGCGACTGCCGGGGCCTGTCCATCAGATTCAACCCTGGGAACACTCGCACGGCCCCCTGACGATCGCGCTCGATCCGGAGCACGTTCTCCTTGCCGGCCGCGCGAAGCAGATCCACGACGGACGAGAAGCCGTACTTGCGCTCGTCGAATCCCTCGATGGCGGTCCGCAGGAACTGCCGCGCCTGGCGCACATACATCGGCCACCGCACGTTGGCCGCGCGGGCAAAGGCGTGTTGCACGGCGCGGATGCCATCCTGCATGGTCATCGTCGCCGCGGGTGCCCCTTCTTCTTCGTCGCTCCCGTCCGGCTCGGAATCGACCGGAGCCTGAACCACGGGCGCGACCGCGAGAGGCTCGGCGCCATCCACGGGGGCAACCGGGGGAGCTACCGGCGTCGCCGCCGCGGCGGCGGCCGCCGCGCTGCCTTCGACGGCCTCCACCAGCATGCTGCGCCCGGCGTGCTTCAGTTCCACCGCACCGGTCTGCGCCACCTTCTCCATGAAGTCGCGGAAGCTGCCGGCGCCGTAGTTGCGCTCGGAGAACGTCGAATCGAGTTGCAGGAGCGTGCTCTTCAAGAGACCCAGTTGCGGCGTGACCTCCCGCTCGGACAGGACCTTGAGCGCGCGGAGCACCAGCGGCAGCGCCGCCGTGACCTGCGACGAGCCGCCGCTGGACGGCTTGCCGCCTCGTTCGGACTGGCGTCCTCGCCCGCCGCCGCTGCCGCTGCCGCTGCTCGAACCCACCAGGTTCTCGTAGGCGATGAACTCGTGGCAGTTGCGCTGCATGGTGCCGCTGGTGAACTGGCGGCCGCCCACCACCAGCACCTTCCGGCCGTACTGCTTCAGCTTCTCGACGAGGGAGATGAAGTCGCTGTCACCGCCGACGATGACGAAGACGTTGATGTGGTCGTGGGTGAAGGCCATCTCCAAGGCGTCGAGCGCCATGGTGATGTCGGCGCCGTTCTTGTCGCCACCCGGCGTGAGATTGCGCTGCACCATGCGGATGGCGTGCTGCGTCAGGTGGCGGCTGTAGTCGCCGGCGCGCTTCCAGTCGCTGTAGGCGATCTTGGTCACGATCTCGCCGCGTTCTTTGATGGCCTCGAGGACCAGGCCGATGTCGAAGTTGCCCCCGATGGTGGACTTGACGCCGATCTCGACGTTGTCGAAGTCGATGAATACGGCGATGCGATTGCTGTTTTCAGTTGGAATCATTTAGATGGATCACGGCGCGAGGCACGGAAGGCCAGGGCGCGGGGCTCGAAAGGTAAAAGGCGTATAGCCTGCTCAGTCGTTGATGAAGCGGGCTCGAATCCGGGGCCTCAAGCAAGAAATCGGAGCGATTTCCGCGAAACTGCCATGAAACCCGGGGGCCGTGCCCGACCGTGACGGCGCCCGTCTGGACACCGTCACGTGCGAGTATATGCCCGCCCCGCGTGGCGGGGCAAGAAAACACTGCAACCAGCGAGGCGAAGCCTCGCCCCGCCCCGCGAAGCGGGGCAAAAGACACTGCAACTAGCGAGGCGAAGCCTCGCTAGTTCTTGCCCTTGCCTTTGCGGATGTGCTTGTCCGCCCAGCCCAGCATAACGTCGGCGATCTCGAGGTTCTTCGAGTCCAGCATCATCATGTGGGTAACGCCCGGCATCCCCATCTCGTCCAGCTTGAGGTAGTCGGCCCGCGCGGTGCCCTGCTTCTGCGCGCGGCGGGCGTTGATGGCCTCCACCGTGTCCTGGCACTGCTGGCTGTTGGCCGTGTAGTCGCCCTTCACCGCCAGATACGGGATGTTGTCGAAGTCGGCGGCGGCCAGCCCGCTGTTGGGAAGCGAGCATCCGCCTTCGACCGTAATGAGGCCCTTCACGAGATCCAGGCGGCCGCGCTCCTTGAGGATCCGCACCATGTGGTGCCCCATGATGCCCGACTGCGAGTGCGTGGCCACGATGGCGCCGCCCAGCCGCTCCACGAGGAGCGCCAGGTTCTGCGGCGTCCAGGTGTTGGCCGGCGACAGGTTCTGCGGCGCACAGGTCGCGCACGTCGATCCAGGAAGCGTGACCTCCGCGTTGGGCACGAGCTGCTTGTAGTACTCCGCCAGGGCGGCCATCGGAAATACCGGCGCCACCTTGTGTTCCGCGGACGTGGCGTGCAGCGGATCCTCAGGGGAGCCGTGCGGAACCAGCCTGCCCGTGACCACGTTCGACCCGGCGGGGACCAGATGGCCGAACCACGCTGTGTACGCGCCGGTGTCGGTGATGCGCCCGAAGTTCGGGATCAGGTCGGCTGCGCCCTTCGCGTCGCCCGCGTTGAGCTTGGCCTCGGCCTCGTGCAGCACCGACTGATCGAAGCCCGAACGCCCGCGTCCGGACTGATCGACCACATAGGTCGCGACGCCCTTGCGTACGAAATAGGGGAACCATCCTTCTCGACCGTCCGGCGTGGACTCGAGCGCGGCGCCGGTGTGCGTGGACCCGTGCACCATGATCACCGGCCAACCGGACCCAGCCAGTCGGGCCGGAATCTGGAACTGGACGTACATCTGACCGATCGTGATCTGCTGCGGCGTCGGCGCCGGAGTGGCCTGACCGGGCGGCGCAAAGGGCACCGCCGCGTGTTCGCTGACCTTCGTGACGCCGCCGATGAAGAAGCTCCCCTGGTCTACGATCGTGACCGGGCCGCCCATGAACCGTTTCTGAGGCTGACCTTGCGCGCTCAACTGCGTGAGCGGCCCCATCAGGACTAGCACGAGCGCGGCGATGATGCGTGTCATGTCGTTGCTCCTCCCAGACATTGCCACCTTGGCCACCTTGACCCTACCCCTCGAGCGGCGCCGGCGCCTCGACGTCCGCGGGCACGACGCGCACGAACTGGCCGCGCTGCAGCAGCTCCCGGCCCTTGCCGCCCCGTCCCGTCACCTCGTACTTCGTGGTGCTGATGGTCTGCTCGGCGCCACGACTCGTTTCGACGCGCATGATATCGCGGTCTCCGGTCGAAGCCAGGAACCCCAGCACGCGGTCCTCGTTGGCCTTCAATTTGATGAGGATCACGCCGCGTCCGGGCCCCGAGAGGTAATTCACCTCGTCCGCCTTGCACAGCATTCCACGGGCCTGCTGCGTGGCGGCGATGATCACCTCGTCGCCCGTGATCTTGGCGACACCCACCACTTCCACCCCGTCGCCCACGCGGGCATAGCGGCGACCCGCGCGCGTGCTGGGCTCGACGAACGGCTGCAGGCTGTAGCGCAGGCTGTAGCCGTCGCTCGTCACCGCGATGGCATGTACCGGCGGCGCCTCGTCGTCGGCCACCACGCCGCGCTTGTTCGGCACCGGCGCGATCTGGCCCGCCACACGCGGGTCGAGGCTGATCGCCGCCACCACCCGTTCGCCGTCGCGCAGCTTGAAGAACTTCTGCACCGGCTCGCCGTAGCCGGTTGAAGCCGGCACGTCGATGATGCGGGCCGTGTAGGCCGCGCCCAGGTTGCTGAAGAACACCACGGTGGACCGCGTGCTGCCGGGCAACACGGCCAGCACGGAATCGCCCTCTCGCAACCGCGTCGTGGACAGATCGCGGACCTCTTTCTGTCGCTTCAGCCAGCCATCGCGGGACACGATGACGACGTTGTCCTCCTCCACGATGAAGTCGTCGGCCGTGAACTCGACGTCCTCGGACGCCTCGATCAGGGTGCGCCGCTTGTCGCCCTTGGCGTAGGACTCCTGCACGTCGGTGATGTCCTTGCGCACCAGGCCCCAGCGGCCCTCTTCGTCCTTCAAGAGTGCCGCGATCTGGCGGGCGCGCTTGCGCTTGTCGGCCAGCTCGTTCTGGATCACCAGGATCTCGAGCCGCGCCAGGCGGTAGAGCTTCAGCTCGAGGATGGCGTCGGCCTGCTCGGCGTCCAGCTCGAAGCGCTTCATGATCTTGTCGGCCGCATCCGCCTTGCCGTCGGACTTGCGGATGATGCGGATGATCTCGTCGAGGGCGTCGAAGACCTTCTCGAAGCCCTCCAGCACGTGGATGCGTTTGTGCAACGCTTCCAGTTCGTGCTCGAGCCGCTTGGTCACGACATCGAGGCGGAAGTGCAGGAAGTGCCACAGGATGGACTTCAGGTCCAGGCGCTCGGGCCTTCCCACCTCGGGGTTCTCGGTGGGAATCAGGCACGTCAGGTTCACGACGACGTTGGTCTGGAGCGGCGTGTTCTTGAAGAGATACGCCATCACCATGCGGGGGTCGGCGTCGCGCTTGAGCTCTAAGGCGATTCGCACGTCGTCGGTGGACACATCCTTCACGTCGAGCAGCGGCGGCAGCTTCCGCGACAGCACCACGTCCGCGATGCGCTCGACCAGCGTGGACTTGTTCACGGCGTACGGAATGCTCGTGACGTACAGCGTCTGGGTGGCACGCGTCGACGGCCCTTCCTCCCAGGTTGCGCGCAGGCGAATGGTGCCCGAGCCCGTCCTGTAGATCTCCTTCAGCTCGTCGGCGGAGTTCAACACCTGGCCGCCGGTCGGAAAATCAGGCCCCTTCACCCAACGGCACAACTGCAGGCTGGACAAGTCCGGGTTGTCGAGAAGCCTCAGGAGCGCGGTGCACACCTCCCCCAGGTTGTGCGGCGGCACGTTGGTGGCCATGCCGACGGCGATGCCGGTGGTGCCGTTGATGAGCAGGTTCGGCACCCGCGTGGGCAGCACGACGGGCTCGGTCTTCGTGCCGTCGTAGTTGGGCCGGAAGTGAACCGTCCGCTGCTCGATCTCCCCCAGCATCTCGTCCGCGATGCGCGCCAGCCGGCACTCGGTGTACCGCATCGCGGCGGCGCCGTCGCCGTCCAGCGACCCGAAGTTGCCCGAGCCGTCGATAAGGGGGTAGCGCAGCGAGAACGGCTGGGCCAGGCGGACCAGGGCCTCGTAGAGCGACAGGTCGCCGTGCGGGTGGTAGTTGCCCATCACGTCGCCCACGACGGTCGCGCACTTCCGGTGCTTGGCGTCGGCCGTCAGGCTCTTCTGCCACATCGAGTAGAGGATGCGGCGCTGCACGGGCTTCAGCCCATCGCGGACGTCGGGCAGCGCGCGCGACGTGATCACGGAGAGCGCGTAGTTGAGATAGCGGCTCTGGGCCGCTTCGTGGAGGGCGACGGCATCCGCCACGCCGCCGGGGGGCGGGGTGTTGGGTGGTTCCGAGTCGGGCGCGTCGAAAAGGGACGGGTTGGATCCTGAGGGCCTGCGTGCCATGTTCAGCAGAACATCCTACGTCAGACGCGCCCGCTAGATGTCTTGACCGCCTCGAATGCTTGACTATGAGTCAAGTTTTCTCGGTCAAGACATCTACGCCCGCGCGGAGCCGGGGCCCCCGCCACGCGTTTTTCAGCGTGGTGGGGTGGTGGAGC
>Ga0307505_10000168_pt1 | contig 81973 bp, 76 predicted proteins | sample 23_S_MG_FD_202183 | JGI IMG/M metagenome (GOLD analysis project Ga0307505, IMG submission 202183) | Soil microbial communities from Populus trichocarpa stands in riparian zone in the Pacific Northwest, United States - 23_S | ecosystem: Environmental > Terrestrial > Soil > Riparian zone > Trees... | reverse complement strand
CGAGCTTGCACCTACCGTCTTCCATGTCCGGCCTCCATTCGGCGGGTCTGTCGTCGCAGACCGCACCTTCCGTCGGAGGCCGGACACCCCCTTCAACCGTTCACAAAGACCGTGGGCAGGTCAGCTAGGCGCCGCTCGCCGAGCGCAGGATCTTCTCCATCGACTTGCCCTTCGCGAGCTCGTCGATGAGCTTGTCGAGGTAGCGGATCTCGCGCTCGTCGGCTCCTCGATCTCCTCCACCCGGACCCCGCAGACCACGCCCTTGATCAGCTCCCGCGACGGGTTCATCCGCGGCGCCTCGGCGAAGAACTCTCGAAGTCGGTCTCGCTCGCGAGCGCGCCGTCCAGCTCGTCCTGGCTGTAGCCCGTCAGCCAGCGGACGATCTCGTCGACCTCCCCCTTCGTCCGCCCCTTCCGCTCCGCCTTGGCGACGTAGTGGGGATAGACGCTCGCAAAGCTGGTCTTGTAGATCCGATGGCCGCTCATGGGCGGGATTTCTACCGGCGAGACGGAGGGGGCGGGATTCGAACCCGCGGTGGACTTGCGCCCACTCCGGTTTTCAAGACCGGTGCATTCAACCGCTCTGCCACCCCTCCGGGGGTCGCGCGGATCTTAGGCGTGGACGGGGGCCGAGGAGCGGTGTGAGAGTTACGGCCAAAGTTTGGCCGCAACTCTCACGGCAGAGCGAGGATGGCCGCAACTCTGATCCGAGGCGGGCGAAACGGCCGCAACTCTCACCTCGCGGCCCAAGCAGGAGCGGCGCCGCGAGAGAGTGCGGCCGGGCGCGGCGACGCAGCGCGGCGCCGCACGCCGCGCCCGCGCCGCTCAGCCCGCCGCGGCCGCCTCGAGCCGCTCCGGCGCGCCGAAGCGCACGAGCGGCTCGGGGATGACGACGGTGCCGTCGTCGCGCTGGCCGTTCTCGACCAGGGCGATGATCGTGCGGCCGACCGCGACGGCGGTGCCGTTGAGGGTGTGGAGGTGGCGCGGGCCGTCGGCGGCGCGGTAGCGGGCGTTGAGGCGGCGGGCCTGGTAGTCGGTGGTGTTCGAGCAGGAGGTCAGCTCGCGGTAGCGCTCCTGGCCGGGCAGCCACGCCTCGAGGTCGAACTTCTTCGCCGCCGAGGAGCCGAGGTCGTCGACCGCGATGTTGACGACCCGGTAGGGGATCTCCAGGCCGGCCATGATCTCCTCCTCGACCGCCAGGATCCGCTCGTGCTCGGCGGCCGACTCCTCCGGCGCGACGAACGAGAACATCTCGACCTTGTCGAACTGGTGGACGCGGAAGATGCCGCGCGTGTCACGGCCCGCCGCCCCCGCCTCGCGCCGAAAGCAGGTCGAGAAGCCGGCGTAGCGGGCGGGAACCGCGTCGGCGTCGAGGATCTCGTCCATGTGCAGCGCCGCCAGCGCAACCTCGGAGGTGCCGCTGAGATACAGGTCGTCGTCGGGCACGCGGTAGATCTGCTGCTCGGTGTCGGGCAGGAAGCCGGTCCCGAACAGCGCCTCCTCGCGCACCAGCACCGGCGGGATGACCGGCGTGAAGCCGTGCTCGCCGAGGACCTCCATCGCCCACCGCACGAGCGCCAGCTCGAGAAGCACCAGCGGCCCCTTCAGGTAGGCGAAGCGCGAGCCGGCGACCTTCGCGCCGGCCTCCAGGTCGACGAGGTCGCCGAGCAGCTCGAGATGGTCGCGTCCCGCGCGACCGGCCTCGCCGACCTCGCGTAGCACGGTGTCGGAGTCGGCGGCGCTATCCGCGGGCAGGTTCGGCAGCGACGCCAGCGCCGGCTCCAGCTCCTCCTCGACCGCGCGCAGCTCGGCGTCGAGCTCGCTCTGGCGCTCGCCGACGGCCCTCACCGCGGCGATCGCCTCGGCCGCGTCGGCGCCCTCGCGCTGCAGCTCGCCGATCCGCTTGGACGCCGCGTTCTTCTCGGCCCGCAGCCCCTCGAGCTCCGGCAGGATCGCGCGGCGGCGCTCGTCGAGCTCGAGCACCCGGCCGAGCCGGCCGTCGGAGCCGTCGCCGCGGCGCGCGAGCGCCGTCCGCGCCTGCTCGGGCGCGGCGCGGAGCGACTTCAGGTCGAGCACGACGGCCGCCCCGCTACGGGGTCTGCTCGCCGCCGGCCTGGACATCGGTGCCCTCGCCGCTGTCCTCGCCGGAGTAGCGGTCGAGGAACTCGGCCACCTTGTCGGCCTCCTCGCCCATGACGATGTTCGCCGGCATGATCGAGCCGGAGAAGCCGCCGTTACGGATTGCGTAGAGGGCGTCCTCCCTGTTGACCCGGCGCTGGTTGAAGTTCGGGCCGTTGGTCAGCTCGCCGCCGGCCAGCTGGCCCTCGGGCTTGGAGCCGTAGGAGTTGGCGCGGGTGAAGGTGTGACAGCCCGAGCAGCGCTCGTTGAAGAGGACCGCACCCTCGCGGTTGGCCTCGTCGACGTCGATCTCGCCCTGAGCGCAACCCGAAGCGACACCGATCACCGAAGCGGCCGCGAGGGCGACGGCAAGGGCCTTGCGGGCGCGGATCTTCGCGATGGAACGGGTCACGGCGCGGGCATAGTATCCGCCCCCCGCCTGCAATGCCGTCACCTAGGCGAGGCGCTTGGCGAAGCGAACGACGGTCCCGCCGGGGGAGGCGTCGATGTGCACCTCGTCCATCGTCAGGGTCAGCAGCTCGAGGCCGCGGCCGCTCTCGCTCTCGCTGCTCGTGCGCATCTCGGAGGCCACGAAGGTGCCGCGATCGCGGATCTCGAAGACCAGAGCGCCGCCCTCCTCGAAGGCCGCGATCTCGACCGCATCGCCCGCGCCGGCCTCCGATCCGTGCTGGATCGCATTGGTCACCGCCTCGCTCAGCGCGAGCTTGACCATGAAGCAGTCGCCCGGCTCCAGTCCCGACTCTGCGGCGACCCGCGCGGCCCAGTCGCGCGCTTCGGCGAGCCGGACGGGATCGGCTCCGATCGTGATCGCGCGTGACTCGGCCAAGGGCGACGGCGGCGCGCTCATCGCGTCGGCGCGCGGGGGGAGGGGAGGACCATCAGGTCCAGGTCTGCCCGACGGGCCCGCAAACGAATCTCGGTCATGCACCGGTCTGGTATGCGCGCAGAGCGAGCGTCAGGATCATCAAGACGCCAATCGTCATCACGCCCATCTCGGCGAGCGCGACCTTGCGCGCGATCGCGACCTGCTCGGCGCGTTCGAGGCCGTCGACGTCGACTCCGTCGAGCTCGCGCTGGGCGACCCCGACCCGCATCCCCTCGCTGACGAGGGTGATCAGCAGCGGGGCGACGCCGTAGGCGGGATGGAGGCCGTCGACCGCGCGGAAGCCCTGGGCGAGCAGCACGAAGCCGATCGCCGCCTGGAGGACGACGGCCGCCTGCGCGGCCCGCAGCAGGTACCAGAACCAGACCGACGGGTCCTTGCGCAGCCAGGCGACGGCGCCCCAGGCCCCGGCGGCCGCGTTGGTCGCGAGCACCGCGACGCCGACGATGATGTGGATCTCGGTCAGGGGAACCTCCGCATCGCGCCGCGGTTTCCGCTAGCGCCCTTTCGCACTATGTAGCAACGCCGCACAAACCTCGTTATACATCCGGGGGCCGTGCTCAGCGCCTACCTTCCCGCCCTCGTCTTCCTCGCCCTCGGTCTGATCGTCGGCGCCGCCTTCACGCTCGCCAACGGCGTGCTGGGTCCGCGCCGTGCCGTGAAGGTCAAGCAGGAGCCGTACGAGTGTGGGCTGCCGTCGGACGTTCAGAAGAGCTTTCGCTTCGGAATCAGCTTCTACCTCATCGCGATGCTGTTCATCCTGTTCGACATCGAGGTGATCTTCCTCTACCCGATCGCCGCCCAGCTGGAGACCTTCGGCGTCGAGGCGCTGGTGAAGATCGCGATCTTCGTCAGCCTGCTCGCGGTCGCCTTCGTCCACCAGTGGCGGAGAGGAGCCCTCGATTGGAAGTAGTCCGCAGCAAAGCCACCAGCGACCTGCGCACCCGCCAGCTCTCCGCCCAGCAGCTGCTGCGCGGCGACATCGAGGGCGACGACCTCGAGCGCTACGTCGAGGAGCGGGTGATGCTCACCACGCTCGAGAAGGCGCAGAACTGGGCCCGTCGCAACGCCTGCTGGCCGCTGGGCTTCGGCCTCGCCTGCTGCGCGATCGAGATGATCACCGTGATCGGCTCGCCGCGCAACGACATCTCGCGCTTCGGCGCCGAGGTGGTGCGCGCCTCCCCGCGCCAGGCCGACATGATCATCCTGTCGGGCCGGGTGTCGATCAAGATGGCGCCGATCATCCGGCGCATCTACGACCAGATGCTGGAGCCCAAGTGGGTGATCGCGATGGGCGCCTGCTCGTCGAGCGCCGGCATGTTCAACAACTACGCGGTCGTCGCCGGCGCGGACAAGTTCCTGCCCGTCGACGTCTACATCCCCGGCTGCCCGCCCCGGCCGGAGGCGCTGATGTACGGGGTCAACCGCCTCCAGGACAAGATCGCCGCCGACCCGACGCTCGGCTGGCGCAAGCGCTACCAGGCAGAGGGGACCGAGGAGTCCGGTGCCTGACGCCGCCGGACTCGAGCTGATCGCCCAACGTGTCCGTGCCGCCGCCGGCGCGGATGCCGTGGTCGGCACCCACTACGCCCACCGCCAGGCGATGCTGGAGATCGCTCCCGCGCGCGTGCGCGAGGTGCTCGTCCACCTCCGGGACCACGACGAGGAGCCCTTCGAGTTCCTCGCCAGCCTGCACGGCGTCGACTACCTGCCCGAGGAGCCGCGGCTCGGCGTCCACTACCAGCTGCTCTCGCGCGCGAGGGTCGAGCGGCTCGGCGTCAAGACCCGGGTGACCGTCGAGGACCCGGTCGTGCCGAGCGTCGTCGACCTGTTCCCGACCGCCGACCACCAGGAGCGCGAGGTCTACGACATGTTCGGGGTGCTCTTCGACGGCCATCCCGACCCGCGCCGCATCCTGATGCCCGAGGACTACGAGGGCCACCCCCAGCGGCGCGACTTCCCGATCGGCGGCGAGCCGGTCCTGTTCACCTTCAACGAGCACAAGCTCCCGCGCTGGTATGACTGACGACGAGCTCGAACACGGCGTAGCCGGCGGCGGCGGGCAGGCCCCGGACCCGCTGGCGACCCCCTACCGCGAGCGCGAGCGGTCGGTCACGATCGACCGCGTCGCCCACGGCGGCGCCGCGCCGTCCGAGGAGCTGGAGCCCGAGTCGGAGCTGTTCACGATCAACCTCGGGCCCCACCACCCCGCCACCCACGGCGTGCTGCGGCTGCTCTGCACGCTCGAGGGCGAGCAGGTGCGCGAGGTCAAGCCGATCATCGGCTACGTCCACACGGGCATCGAGAAGTCGATGGAGACCCAGCAGTACTGGAAGGCCATCACCTTCGTCGAGCGGATGGACTACCTCGCGTACTTCGCCAACGCGATGAGCTTCTGCAGCTCGGTCGAGACGCTGCTCGAGGAGGAGGTCCCGCGACGGGCCCAGTACCTGAGGGTGATCCACCTCGAGCTCAACCGGATCGCCAGCCACCTGTTCTGGCTCGGCACCTCGGCGCTCGACATCGGCGCGATCACGATGATGTGGTGGGCGCTGCGCGAGCGCGACCACGTGCTCGACCTCTTCGAGATGTCGTCGGGCCAGCGGATGCACACCCGCTACTTCCAGGTCGGCGGCGTGATGGACGACATCCCGCCCGGCTGGGAGCGCAAGTGCCACGAGTTCCTCGACCTGCTGCCCGGCCGCATCGACCAGTACGAGGCGCTGCTCGACCGCAACGAGATCTGGCTCCAGCGGATGAAGAACGTCGGCGTGGTCTCGCGGGAGCGGCTGCTCGAGTACGGCGTGACCGGCCCGCTGCTGCGCGCGGCCGGCGACCCCTGGGACCTGCGCAAGGCGGACCCCTACTCCTGCTACGACGAGTTCGACTTCAAGATCCCGGTCGGCACGATCGGCGACTGCTACGACCGCTACCGCGTCCGGATGGCCGAGATGCGCGAGTCGGCCAAGATCGTGCGCCAGGCGCTCGAGGGGCTGCCCGAGGGACCGTTCATCACCACCAACCGCAAGGTGGCGCTGCCGCCGCGCCACGAGCTGGCGACCTCGATGGAGGCGCTGATCCACCACTTCAAGCTCGTGACCGAGGGCTTCCGCGTGCCGGCCGGCGAGGTCTACAAGGCGATCGAGTCGCCGCGCGGCGAGCTCGGCTGCTACATCCTCGCCGACGGCTCGGCCAAGCCGGCCCGCGTCCACGTGCGCGACCCCAGCTTCGTCAACCTCCAGGCGCTCGCCGAGATGAGCGAGGGCGGCCTGCTCGCCGACATGATCGCCAACATCGCGATGCTCGACCCGATCCTCGGAGGGATCGACCGGTGAGGGTCGACCGCCGCCTCGAGCCACTGGGCTGGGACGTGGCCGCCGACCTCGACGCGCCGCCGGCGACGATCCCGGAGGCGAGCGAGACCGCGGTGCCCGAGGCGCTGCGCGAGCGGATCGAGGCGCTGATGGCGCGCTACCCCGACCACCGCTCGGCGACGCTGCCGGCGCTCGACGCCGCCCAGCGCGTCCACGGCTGGTGCTCGCCGGAGGCGATCGCCCAGGTCGCCGCGGTGATGCGCGTGACGCCCGCCTACCTGTCATCGGTGGCGACCTTCTACGACATGCTGCGCACCGCGCCGGTCGGCAGCCGCTACGTGTATGTCTGCACCAGCGTCGCCTGCTGCCTGCGCGACGCCAAGACCGTCCACGACGCGATCGCCGACGAGGCCGAGCGCCAGGGCCTCGAGGACTGCGACGTGCGCGAGTTCGAGTGCCTCGGCGCCTGCGACATGGCGCCGATGGCCTCCGTCGACGGCCGCTACATCGGTCTGCTGAGCACCGACGACGCGCCGGAGATCGTCGCCGCGATCAAGGAGGGCCGCGACGTGCTGCCCGGCCGCGGCCTCGGCGACCCCGGGCCGCCGGCCGCGCCCGGAGGTGAGCCGCGATGACCGCCGAGTCGCTGGAGACCAAGGTCCTGACCGCCAACCTCGACGTGGCGGACCTCCACCGCATCGACGTCTACGAGTCGACCGGCGGCTACCGCTCCGCGCGCAAGGCGGTGCTCGAGCTGACCCAGGAGCAGGTGCTCGAGGAGCTGGAGTCCTCCGGCCTGCGCGGCCGCGGCGGCGCCGGCTTCTCGATGGGCAAGAAGGCCAGCTTCATCCCCAAGGGCTCGATGGACAAGTACCTCTGCTGCAACGCCGACGAGTCCGAGCCGGGCACCTTCAAGGACCGCCTGCTGATGCAGCGCAACCCCCACATGCTCGTCGAGGGGGTCATCATCGGCGCGATCGCCGCCGGCGCGAACCGGGCGTTCATCTTCATCCGCGGCGAGTACGCGCTGCAGGCCGACATCCTCGACGCGGCGGTCGACGAGGCCTACGCCAAGGGCTACCTCGGCGAGAGCGTCTTCGGCTCCGGCGTCCAGGTCGAGCTGGTCGTCCACCGCGGCGAGGGCGCGTATATCTGCGGCGAGGAGTCGGCGCTGCTCGACGCGCTCGAGGGCAAGCGCGGCAACCCGCGCCTGAAGCCGCCGTTCCCGGCCAACCAGGGCCTCTACCAGGGCCCGACGCTGATCAACAACGTCGAGACCCTCTGCAACACGCCGATCATCATCGAGAAGGGCGCCGAGTGGTACCGCCGCCACGGTGTCGGCAACTCGACCGGCACCAAGCTCGTGTCGGTGTCGGGCAACGTCCAGCGGCCGGGCAACTACGAGGTCGAGCTGGGCATCAGCGCGCGCGAGATCGTCTACGGGCTCGCGGGCGGCCCGGAGCCCGGGCGCGAGATCAAGTGCTGGTTCCCGGGCGGCTCCTCGGCGCCGGTGCTGCTGCCCGCCGACCTCGACCGGCCCTACACCTTCGAGGAGATGGCCGCCGCCGGCTCGATGCTCGGCTCGGGCGCGATCATCGTGGTCGACGACTCGATCCCGATCGTCGACGTCGCGCTGCGCCTGGCGAAGTTCTACCGCCACGAGTCCTGCGGCAAGTGCGTCCCGTGCCGCGAGGGCACCAACTGGACGGTGAAGATGCTCGAGCGCATCGACAGCGGCGAGGCCACGCCGATGGACGTCGACATCATCGCGTCGGTCCAGGAGAACATCATCGGCAACTGCCTCTGCGTGCTCGGCGACTCGATGGCAATGCCGATCAGCTCGATGATCGCCAACTTCCGGCCCGAGTTCGAGGCCCACATCGAGGCCGCCCGCGAGCGGGCCGAGCACGATCTGCTCGCGGCGCCGGTCGAGAGCGCCGCGGACCTGGCGGCGAGCATCCACGCGGGACCGGGGGTCGGCTGATGGCACGGCCGGAGCCGAAGCCGATCACCTTCGAGATCGACGGGCGCGAGGTGACCGCCACCGAGGGCACGATGCTCGTCGACGCCGCCAAGCTCGGCGACGTCGAGATCCCCTACTTCTGTTATGAGCCGAAGCTCGGCGCGCCGGTCGGCGCCTGCCGGATGTGCCTGGTCGAGATCGAGGGCATCCCGAAGCTGCAGACCTCCTGCTCGACGCCGGTCAAGGACGGCATGGTCGTCCACACCACCACCGACCGCGTCAAGGCCGCCCAGAACGCGATCGTCGAGTTCCTGCTGGTCAACCATCCGCTCGACTGCCCGGTCTGCGACAAGGGTGGCGAGTGCCCGCTGCAGGACATCTCCTACGGCTGGGGCCACGGCAAGTCGCGGATGATCGAGCCCAAGCGCCACTTCAAGAAGCCGCTCGAGGTCTCGCCGCTGGTCGCGATCGACCGCGAGCGGTGCATCCTCTGCTACCGCTGCGTGCGCTTCTCCCAGGAGATCGCCGAGGACTACCAGCTGGCCTTCCTCGAGCGCGGCGACCACACCTACGTCGGCACCCACGACGGCCGCCCCTACGTCGCGCCGTTCAGCGGCAACATCATCGAGCTGTGCCCGGTCGGGGCGCTCACCTCGACCGCCTACCGCTTCCGCGCGCGCCCGTGGGACGTCGAGCAGGCCGGCTCGGTCTGCACCGGCTGCGCGGCGCAGTGCAACGTCAGCTACACCGTCCGCGACGACGAGAAGGTGCTGCGGGTGCTCGCGCGCGACAACCATCAGGTCGACGACGGCTGGGTCTGCGACAAGGGCCGCTTCGGCTACGAGTCGTTCCACTCGCCCGACCGCGTGACCCGGCCGCTGGTCCGCGACGGCGGCGTGCTGCGCGAGGTCTCCTGGGACCGGGCGCTCGCCGAGGCCGCCAAGGCGCTGACCCGCGGCGGCGCCGGCACCGCCGCGCTCGCCGGCGGCGCGGTCACCAACGAGTCGGGACTGCTGCTCGCGCGGCTGCTGCGCGAGGGGCTCGGCTCCGCGCACCTCGACTCCGCCGCCCACGGCGCGCCGGCCCCCGAGCAGGCGCGGACGCTCGCGCGGCCCGACCTCGGCGCGCGGGTCTCCGACATCGACCATGCCGCGGCGGTCCTGACCGTCGAGTGCGAGCTCGTCGACGAGGCGCCGGTGCTCGACCTGCGCGTGCGCAAGGCCCGCCGCCGCCACGGCGCGCGCGTGGTGACGCTCACCAGTCGCCCGAGCTCGCTCGACGACAGCGGCGCCGACCTCGGCATCGACGCCGGCGGCGACGTCGCCGTCCGCTACGCCCCCGGCGCGACCGAGGCGGCGCTCGCCGTGCTGGCCGCGGCGCTCGGCTCGCCGCGCGCCAACGGCTCGGTCGCCGAGCTGGCCGCCAGGGCCGGCGCCGACCCGGAGCAGGTCGAGGCCGCCGCCGCGGCGCTGCGCGGCGCCCGCTTCGGCGGCGAGGACAGCGGCGAGAACGACGTCGTCGCGATCTGGGGCGAGCGCGCGCTCGCCGGACCCCGCGCCGCCGCCACCGTCGACGCGCTGCTGGCGATCGCCGGCGCGCTCGACCTCGCCGCGCGGCCGGAGTCCGGGCTGATCGGCATTCCCACGCGCGCGAACGGCCGCGGGCTGCGCGAGGTCGGCGTCGCGCCCGACCTCGCCGCCGGGCTCGCCGACGCGCCCCAGCGCGGCCACGCGACCGCCGCGATCGGCCACGCGCTCGCCGACGGGGAGCTCACGACGCTGCTGCTCGCCGACTGCGACCCGCTCACCGAGCTGCCCGACCGCCCGACCTGGGAGCGCGCGCTCGAGCGCGCCGACGCGGTCGTCGCGTTCGCCCAGTTCGTGACCCCCGGCCTCGCCGACCACGCCACCGTCGTCTTCCCCGGCGAGTCGGCCGCCGAGCAGGAGGGCACGCTGACCCACCCAGACGGCCGCCTCCAGCGCGTCCGCCAGGCGGTGCCCCACGCCGGCGAGGTCCGCCCGACGGCGCTCGTGCTGGCCGAGCTGTGCGCCCGCGCCGGCGTTTCCGTCGGCGCCGGCAACGGCTCCGGGCCGGGCGTCTCGCTGCGCGAGCTCAGCGCCGCGGTGTTCGCCGCCGTGCCGTTCTACGCCGGGCTGACGCTCGACGAGATCGGCGGCCGCGGCGTGCGCTGGCAGGACCGCGACGCCGCCGTCGCCGCGCCCGCCCCCGACCTTCCCGACGCGACGCTCGCCGAGCCGCCGCAGCTGGGCGGCGGGCTGCGCCTCGGCGCGGTCCCGGCGCTGTTCGCCAGCCCGGCCGCCCGCCACTCGCCGTCGCTGGCGTTCCTGGCGCCGCGCCAGCGTGCCGAGCTCTCGACCGCCGACGCCGCGCGGCTGGGGATCGCCTCGGGGGCCGTCGTCGAGGTCGTCGCCGGCGACCGCACGGTGCGCGCGACCGCCGCCGTGCGCGACGCGATCGCGCCCGGCAGCGTCTTCCTGCTCCAGGGCCTCGGGCCCGACGGCGCCGAGGCGCTGTCGGGCGGCGTGCCGCGCACCGTCGAGGTGCGCGAGGCCCCACCGCAGCTGGTCCACGCCGGCGGTCCGCCCGCCGACGAGCAGGCCGCCGGCGACGCCGCCGCGACCGACGCCATCGAGGGCGGCCCCACCGGCGACGGAGCGAGCGCTCCCGGCGACGCCGGCGACGTCACCCCCGACCCCGGCGAGGCCGCCGCCGAGCGCGGACATCCCCCCGAGGCAGACGGCTCATGACCGTAGAGCCCGTCCTCGTCCAGATCGCCAAGGCGGTCGTGATCTTCATGTTCATCCTGGCGGTCGTTCCGCAGATCCTGCTGCTCGAGCGCAAGCTGCTCGGCCGCTTCCAGGCCCGCTACGGACCCAACCGCGTCGGCCTGCGCGGGCTCGGCCAGCCGCTCGCCGACGTGCTCAAGCTGCTCTCCAAGGAGCGCTTCACCCCCGAGACCGCGGTCCCGTGGATGATGGCGATCGCGCCGGTGATCTCGATCGTCACCGCGGTCGCGACGCTGGCGATCATCCCGTTCGGGCCGCAGGGCGCCTGGGGCGGCGACGTCGGCCTCTACGGAATCGACGTGCCGATCGGCGTGCTCTACTTCTTCGCCTTCGGCTCGCTGTCGTTCTACGCGCTGATGCTCGGCGGCTGGGCGTCGGGGTCGAAGTACTCGTTCCTCGGCGCGATGCGCTCGGCCGCGCAGCTGATCTCCTACGAGATCGCGATCGGCCTGTCGCTGCTCGGCGTGGTGCTGATGGCCGGCTCGCTGTCGTTCGTGGACATCGTCGAGGCGCAGGGATCGGGCGGCAAGGGAATCTGGTTCTTCATCCCCCAGATCGTCGGCTTCCTCGTGTTCATGGTCGCCGGCTTCGCCGAGACCGCGCGCGCCCCATTCGACCTGCCCGAGGCCGACGCCGAGATCGTCGCCGGCTACAACACCGAGTACGGCGGCATGCGCTTCGGCTCGTTCTTCATGGCCGAGTACATCGAGGTGATCGTGATCTCCGGCGTGGCGGTCGCCTGCTTCTTCGGCGGCTGGCACGGACCGGGCCCCGAGTGGCTGGCCCCGCTCTGGGTCCTGCTGAAGATGTTCCTGTTCGTGATCCTCTTCATCTGGGTTCGTGCGACCCTTCCGCGGCTGCGCTACGACCAGCTGATGTCGTTCGGGTGGAAGGTGTTGATCCCGATCGCGACGCTCAACGTCCTCGTCACCGCGATCGTCCTGGTGGTCTGACCAATCTCATGAGCTACGAACTGACAGACGACGTCATCGAGGTCCAGCGCGGCCCCGAGCCCGGCGGGCTCGGCGGCGCCTACCGGACCTTCGGCGCGACGCTGCGCGGGCTGCGCACCACCTTCGCGCGGCTCGCCGAGAAGCCCGTCACGATCCAGTACCCGGAGGAGAAGACGCCGGTCTACCCGCGCTTCCGCGGCCGCCACAAGCTCCACCGCTTCGAGGACACGGGGCTGGAGAAGTGCGTCGGCTGCTCGCTCTGCGTCGCCGCCTGCCCCGCCCAGTGCATCCGCGTCGTCGCCGACGAGAACACCCCCGAGCATCAGGTCTCCGCCGGCGAGCGCTACGCCGCCGTCTACGAGATCAACATGAGCCGCTGCATCTTCTGCGGCTACTGCGAGGTCGCCTGCCCGTTCGACGCGATCACGATGGGCAACGACTACGAGCTGGCCGACTACGAGCGCTCCGACCTCATCTTCACCAAGGAGATGCTGCTCGCCGAGCCGATCGAGCGCACGCCGCTGCGCATGGAAGGCGAGTAGGGGCCCACCGACCGCGATGTTCTTCGAGCAGCTCCTCTTCTTCGTCTTCGCCGCGGGCGCGCTGGGCGGCGCGCTCGGCGTCGTGCTGATCCGCAACCCGTTCTACACCGTGCTTGCGCTCGTCGTGCACCTCTTCTCGCTGGCGATCCTCTTCCTGCTGCTCACCGCCGCCTTCCTCGCCGCCGCCCAGGTCGTCGTCTACGCCGGCGCGGTGATGGTGCTCTACCTGTTCGTCGTCGCCTACGTCGGCGGCAGCGACGACGAGCTGACGCCCAAGCCGCACGGCACCGCCGTCGCGCTCGGCCCGATCTTCGCCGCCGCCGTCGCGATCCAGCTGACGATCGCCGTCGTCGGCTCCGGGCTCACCGCGCTCGACAGCACCGGCGCCGACGTCGGCGAGAACTTCGGCTCGCCCGCCCAGATCGGCGAGGCGCTGCTGACGAAGTTCCTGCTGCCGTTCGAGGCGGCCTCGTTCCTGCTGCTGGTCGCCGCCGTCGGCGCGGTCGTGCTCGCCCGCAAGCGGCGCGGCCTGCACGAGCCCGCCGACGCCGTCTCGGTGTCCGAGGTGCTGCGCGGCGACGGAGAGGCGAAGGGGGCGGCGCGCTGATGGACATCTCCTGGTTCGTCGTCCTCTCGGCGTTCATCTTCTGCATCGGCGCCGCCGGCGTGATGACCCGCCGCAGCCCGCTGGTGATCCTGCTCTGCCTCGAGCTGATGCTCAACGCCGGCAACCTCGCGCTGATCGCCTTCGCGCGCATGGTCGGCAACGTCGAGGGCCAGATCTTCGCGCTGATCGTGATGGTCGTCGCCGCCTGCGAGGTCGTGATCGGCCTCGGGATCATCGTCGCGATGTACCGGCGCAAGCTCCGCATCGACGTCGACGACCTAAGTGAGTTGAGAGGGTGAGCGTGACCACCTGGGGTTGGTTGGTCCTGGCGTTCCCGCTGGCGGGAACGGTGCTGATCGGACTCGGCTGGCGGACGCTGTCGGACCGCGCGGCGGGGGTGCTCGGCAGCGCGGCGATCCTCGGCGCCTTCGGCTCCGCGCTGGCGATGCTCGTCGCGCTGCAGGACCGCCCCGAGGACGCGCGCTCGCTGGTCGGCAGCCTCTGGACCTACGCCTCGACGGCGGGCTTCAGCGTCGACCTGTCGATCCTCGTCGATCCGCTGTCGACGTTCATGTGCCTGGTCGTCTCCGGGGTCTCGTTCCTGATCCACGTCTACTCGACCGCCTACATGAAGTCCGACCGCTCCTACAAGCGGTTCTTCGCCTACCTGAACTTCTTCGTCTTCTCGATGCTGCTGCTCGTCCTGGCGGCGAACTTCGTGCTGCTGATCGTCGGCTGGGCGTTCGTCGGGGCGGCCTCCTACCTGCTGATCAGCTTCTGGTACCGGCGCGCGACCGCCACCAAGGCCGGCATGAAGGCGTTCGTGGTCAACGTCGTCGGCGACATCGGCCTGGTGATCGGCGCCTTCCTGATCTTCGACGCGACCGGCGCGCTCGACTACGCCGGCGTCTTCGGCCAGGTCACCGAGGTCTTCGGCCACAACGACGGCCAGCTCGTCGCCGCCTGCCTGCTGCTGCTGGTCGGCGCGTTCGCGAAGTCCGCGCAGCTGCCGCTGCACACCTGGCTCCCCGACGCGATGGAGGGCCCGACCCCGGTCTCCTCGCTGATTCACGCCGCGACGATGGTCACCGCCGGCGTCTACCTGATCGCCCGCATGCACCCGCTCTTCGAGCAGGCCCCGCTGGCCGCCGACATCAGCGCGGTGATCGGCACCGCGACGCTGCTGATCGCCGCGACGATGGCGCTGGTGATGACCGACCTCAAGCGGGCGATCGCCTACTCGACGATGTCGCAGATCGGCTACATGATCCTCGGCGTCTCGGTCTTCGCCTACGGCGCCGGCCTCTTCCACCTGATGACCCACGCCTTCTTCAAGGCGCTGCTGTTCATGGGCGCGGGCTCGGTGATCGCCGCGATGGCCAACGAGCAGTCGCTGGACAAGATGGGCGGCTTTCGCAAGTCGATGCCGTTCACCTACATCGTCTTCACCGCCGGCGCGCTGGCGCTCGCCGGGTTCCCGCTGACCGCCGGCTTCTTCTCCAAGGACGAGATCCTCGCCTACACGATCGCCCGCGGCGACTGGTTCGTGGCGCTCGCGGTGATCGGCTACCTGGCGGCCTTCCTGACGGCGATCTACTCCTTCCGCCTGGTCTTCCGCGTCTTCCACGGCGAGCCGTGCGAGCAGGCCGCCGAGCTCGAGGCCGGCCACCTCGCCCACGCGGAGCCGTTCAACCCGGCGACCGGCGAGGCCGAGGACACCGACGCCGGCTTCCCCGGCCCCGAGCACCACATCGCCGAGCGCGAGGGCGCGATGAAGGCGGCGATGGGGCCGCTGGCGGTGCTCGCGCTGATCGCCGGGTTCCTCCAGATCCCCGGCGTGACCGACGTGCTCGGCAACTTCCTCGAGCCGACCTTCGCCGACTCTCAGTACCACGAGAGCCCGACGACCGGCGCCGAGTACATCGGCATGGCCGTCGGCGCGCTTCTCTCGATCGCCGGAATCGCGGTGGCCGCGCGGATCTACCTGCGCAAGCCGGGCACCTCGGCGCGGCTGCAGGCGCGCTTCTCCGGCATCCACCGCGTGCTGTCGAACAAGTACTACTTCGACGAGGCCTACGACTACGCGATCGTGCGGCCGGTCGCCGCCGCCGGGCGGTTCGGCCGCGACGCCATCGAGCGCGGCTTCATCCAGGGCGTCCTGGTCGACGGGACCGTCGCGCTGGTGCGCGGGGCGAGCGCCTTCGCCCGCGGCATCCAGACCGGCGGGCTGCGCTCCTACGCCAGCGTGCTGGTGATCGGCATCGGCGGCGTCCTCCTCTACTTCCTGATCGCGGCGAGCTGACCATGGACTTCTCCCTCTCGATCCTCGTCTTCCTCCCTGTCGTCGCGGCGCTCGTGGCGACGCTGCTGCCGAGCCGCACCGGCCGCTGGGTCGCCGTCGCCGGCAGCGTCGCGGCGCTCGCCTACGTGGTCGCGATGCTGTTCGAGTTCGACAGCTCCGCCGCGGGCCTGCAGTGGGTCACCGACGAGGCGTGGATCTCGGAGCTGGGGATCCGCTACCAGCTCGGCGTCGACGGCCTGAACATCTTCCTGCTCGCGCTGACCGCGCTGCTCTGGGTGCCGGCCATGATCTGGGCCGCCCACCGCGAGACCGACCGCCAGAAGCTCTTCCTCTTCCACATGGGCCTCGCCGAGACAGCGGTGCTCGGCGCGTTCGTCGCCCAGGACCTGGCGCTGTTCGTCCTGTTCTTCGACCTGATGCTGGTGCCGTTCTACTTCCTGATCGGCGGCTGGGGCATCGGCGACCGCGTCGCCGCGACGACGAAGTTCGTCATCTACACGCTCGTCGGATCGCTGCTGATGCTCGCCGCGGCGGTCGCGCTCGGCGTGCTGACCGCCCAGCACAGCGGCAACGACCTCACCTTCTCGATCGCCGAGCTGGCCGCCAACCCGCTCCCGGAGGGCACCCAGCACTGGATATTCCTGCTGTTCGCCTTCGCGTTCCTGGTCAAGGCGCCGGCCTTCCCGCTCCACGGCTGGGTGGTCGACACCTACCGCGCCACGCCGCTGCCGGTGCTGATCTGCCTCTCGGCGGTGCTGTCGAAGGTCGGCGTCTACGCCTTCCTGCGCGTCGTGCTGCCGGTGCTGCCCGACGCCTCGGTCCACTTCCAGGACCTGCTGCTGGTCTTCGCGGTCGTCTCGATCCTCTACGGCTCGATCCTCGCCTTCTCCCAGAGCGAGCCGCGGCTGGTGCTCGCCTACTCGTCGATCGCCCAGCTCGGCTTCATCACGCTCGGGATCTTCGCGATCGACGACCTCGGCGCCCAGGGCGCGGTGATGCAGATGGTCAACCACGGCCTGGTGGTCGGCGCGCTGCTGATCATCATCGGCGTGCTGACCGCGCGCGCCGGCGGATCGGCGAGCCTCGAGCAGATGGGCGGGATGGCGCTGCGCGCGCCGGTGCTCGCCACGCTGTTCCTGATCGTCGCGCTGGCGACGTTGGCGATGCCCGGCTCGCCGAACTTCGTCGGCGAGATCCTGATCCTCTTCGGCGGCTTCGAGGACAAGTTCGCCTTCGCCGCCGTCGCCTCGATCGGCGTCGCGCTCGCCGCCGTCTACGGCATCCGCCTCTTCCAGCGCTCGATGCACCACCGCGTCGGGCCGGGCGTCCAGGGCGGCGACATCTCGCGGCTCGACCTCGGCCTGCTCCTACCGCTGGTCGCGGTGATCGTCGCGCTCGGCGTCTACCCGCAGCTGATCCTCGAGCGCACCGACGCCGCGACGACCGCGCAGGTCGAGGCGGCGATCGAGATCACCGACGGCGGCACCGCCACCGCCGCCCGCACCGACAGCGAGGACTCCGAGTGATCGACCTGCTCGCAGCCGCCGAGTCCCCCGAGATCGACTACCAGGCGCTCGCGCCCCTGCTGGCCACGGCCGGCGGCGCGCTCGTCGTGCTGATCGCCAGCCTGTTCGCCGGACGGCTGGTCCAGCGGGCGCTGGTGCCGGCGCTGACCGTCGCCGCGCTGGCCGTCGCGATCGTCTTCTGCGCCGTCAACTGGACCGCCGGCGAGGCCGACCCGATCATCGCCGGCGCCCTGTCGATGGACACGCTGACGCTGGCGGTGACGATCCTCTGCTCGATCGGCGGCATCGTCGCGGTCGTGCTGTCGCTGCGCGACGGCGCCGTCGAGACCGCCGGCCCGGGCGAGTACCACACGCTGCTGCTCGCCTCGGTCGCCGGCATGACCGTGCTCGCCGGCGCCGAGAACCTCGTCACGCTGTTCGTCGGGCTCGAGCTGCTGTCGATCCCGCTCTACGTCCTCTGCGCCTCCTCGGTGCGCGACCGCCGCTCGCTGGAGTCGGGCCTGAAGTACCTGGTGATCGGCTCGGTCGGCTCGGCGACGCTGCTCTACGGCCTCGCGCTCGTCTACGGCGCGACCGCCTCGACCGACCTCGCCACGATCGCCGCGGCGATCGGCGACACGGTGCGGGTCGGCGACCCGCTGCTGCTCACCGGCCTCGGCCTGACGCTCGTCGGGCTCGCGTTCAAGGCCTCGGTCGCGCCGTTCCACCAGTGGACGCCCGACGTCTACCAGGGCGCGCCGACGCCGATCACCGCGTTCATGGCCGTGACGACCAAGGTCGCCGCGCTCGCGGTGACGATCCGCCTGACCGCCCACGCCTTCGGCGGGCTGGAGGCCGAGTGGGCCCCGGTGCTGGCCGCGCTGGCGACGCTCACGATCGTCGTCGGCAACGTCGGCGCGCTGACCCAGCGGTCGCTGAAGCGGATGCTCGGCTGGTCGGGCGTCGCCCAGGCGGGCTACATGCTCGTCGGGGTGATCGTCGGCACCGAGTTGGGCCTGCGCGCGACGATGTTCTACCTGACCGCCTACCTGGCGATGAACGTCGCTGCGTTCGCCGTCGTGGTCGCCCGCGAGCGGGCCTCCGAGCACGGCGACGACATCGAGTCGCTGCGCGACCTCGGCCGCTCGACGCCGCTGCTCGCCTGGCCGATGACGATCGCGATGCTGGGGCTCGCCGGCTTCCCCGCCACCGCCGGCTTCATCGGGAAGTTCTACCTGATCGACGCCGCCGTGGCCGGCGACTACGCCTGGCTCGGGATCGCGATCGTCGTCGGCTCGATGATCTCGCTCGGCTACTACCTGCGCGTCGTCGCGACGATGTGGATGGGCCGCTCGGAGGTCGCCGTCGGCGACCCGGCGCGCGCCGTCCCCGCGGCCAGTGGCGGCTCGCCCGAGACCGACGCCGACGCCCAGCCCGAGGTCGTCGCCGTCGCGATCCTCGCCGCCGTGGTCACCGTTGCCCTCGGCATCGTCCCCTCGCCGCTGTTCGACGCCGTCCGCGACGTCGCGACGTCGTTCCCCGGCCTCAGCTAGTCCTGGGCCGCGCTCCGCGCGGGCGCTAGGGTCGGCCCAACGTCCCGAGGGAGGAGCAGCGGATGAACCTGGCGAGCATTTTGGCGGCGGCGGTGGAGCGGTGGCCCGACAAGGTCGCGTTCAAGCTCGACGAGGCCGAGCTGACCTACGCGGCACTCGACGAGGCGAGCGCGCGGGTCGCGGGCATGCTGGCGGCCGAGGGGGTCGGGCCCGGCGACCGCGTCGGGATCATGCTGCCCAACGTCCCCTACTTCCCGGTCGCCTACTACGGCGTGCTGCGGCTCGGGGCGGTCGTCGTGCCGATGAACGTGCTGCTCACCGGCCGCGAGGCCCGCTACTACCTCGAGGACCCCGCGGCGAGCGCGCTGATCGCCTGGCACGGGTTCGAGGAGGCGGCGCGGGCCGGCGCCGGCGGCCTCGATCTCGCCACCCACATCGTCGCCCCGGGCGAGTTCGAGCGCGAGCTCGCCGCCGCCGAGCCGCGCCGCGAGATCGCCGAGCGCGACGCCGAGGACACCGCGGTGATCCTCTACACCTCCGGCACCACCGGCAGCCCGAAGGGCGCCGAGCTGACCCACGCCAACATGCTCGGCAACTGCCAGACGGTGACCGAGTCGGTGATCGTCGTCGGCGAGGACGACCGGCTGCTCGGCGCACTGCCGCTGTTTCACTCCTTCGGCCAGACGTGCACGATGAACGTCGCGGTCAACGCGGGCGCGACGGTGTCGCTGATCCCGCGCTTCGACCCGGTCAAGGCGCTGGAGATCCTCGAGCGCGACCGGATCACGATCTTCGAGGGCGTGCCGACGATGTACAACGCGCTGCTGGCCGTCCCCGACCACGGCCGCTACGACACCGCGGCGCTGCGCACCTGCGTCTCCGGCGGCGCGTCGCTGCCCGTCGAGACGCTGCGCTCCTTTGACGCCGAGTTCGGCTGCCAGGTGCTCGAGGGCTACGGCCTGTCGGAGACCTCGCCAGTCGCGTCGTTCAACCACCCCGACCGCGAGCGCAAGCCCGGCTCGATCGGCACGCCGATCGAGGGTGTCGAGATGAAGGTCGTCGACGACGGCGGCGCCGAGCTGCCCCAGGGCGAGCCGGGCGAGATCGCGATCCGCGGGCCGAACGTGATGAAGGGCTACTGGTGCCGGCCCGACGCGACCGCCGAGGTGATGGACGGCGACGGCTGGTTTCGCACCGGCGACGTCGCGACCGTCGACGAGGACGGCTTCTACTTCATCGTCGACCGCAAGAAGGACATGATCATCCGCGGCGGCTACAACGTCTACCCGCGCGAGGTCGAGGAGGTCCTCTACGCCCACCCGGCGGTGCTCGAGGCGGCGGTCGTCGGGATCGCCCACTCGGAGTGGGGCGAGGAGGTCGCGGCCGCGGTCGTGCTCGCCGAGGGCCAGGACGCCAGCGCCGAGGAGCTGCGGGCCTACTGCAAGGAGCAGGTGGCGGCATACAAGTACCCGCGCGCGATCTGGTTCCTCGACGAGCTGCCGAAGGGACCGACCGGCAAGATCCTCAAGCGCGAGATCGAGACGCCGGCCGACGTGAGCGCCGGATAGCCGCGCCCGGCCGCCGGCCGGCACGCCGCGAGCAGTACCGTTCGCCGGATGGCGGAACTGCTCCTCGGCCCGCTGCTGCGCTACGTCGGCGAGGAGTGCGCGGTCGTCTGGGTCGAGACCGACACGGCCTGCGAGGTCACCGTGCTCGGCACGAGCGCGCCGACGTTCGCGGTCTGCGGCCACCACTACGCGCTCGTGCGCGCCGAGGGCCTGGAGCCCGGCCGGCGCTACGAGTACACCGTCGACCTCGACGGCCGCGCGGTCTGGCCCGAGCCCGACTCGCCGTTCCCGCCGTCGACCTTCCGCGCGCGGCCCAAGCCGCCGCCGCTGCGGGTCGCGTTCGGATCCTGCCGGGTCGGCGTCCCCCACCACGAGCCGTACACGCTGCGCAAGGACGAGCACCCCGACGGCCACGAGCTCGACCCGCTGCGCGCGCTGGCGCTCGCGATGGCCGACGAGGACCCCGACGGCTGGCCCGACCTGCTGCTGCTGCTCGGCGACCAGGTCTACGCCGACGAGGTCTCCCCGCGCACGCGCGAGTTCGTCCAGGCGCGCCGCGACGTCGGCGAGGAACCCGGGCCGATCGCGCTCGACTACGAGGAGTACGCCCAGCTCTACCGCGAGTCGTGGGGCGACCCGGCGATCCGCTGGCTGCTCTCGACGGTCTCCTCGGCGATGATCTTCGACGACCACGACGTCCACGACGACTGGAACATCTCGGCCGCCTGGCTCGAGCAGATCCGCGCGACCGACTGGTGGGAGGAGCACATCCACGCTGCGGTGATGTCGTACTGGGTCTACCAGCACGCCGGCAACCTCAGCCCCGACGAGCAGGACCGCGACGGCCTGCTCGCCCGCTGCCGGGCCGCCGGCGACGCGACCGAGCTGCTGCGCGAGCTGGCGCACGCCTCCGCCGACGGCACCGACGGCGCCCACTGGACCTACCACCGTGATCTCGACGGCACGCGGCTGCTGGTGATCGACTCGCGCGCGTCGCGCCAGCTGCCGCCGGAGCCGGCCGGCGGCGCGGCGGCCGACGACCACGCTCCGGCCGGCTCGGCGACCCCGCGGTCGATGCTCGACGAGCGCGAGTGGGAGTGGATCTCCGAGCACCTCGACGGCGACTTCGACCACCTGCTGATCGCGAGCTCGGTGCCGTGGCTGCTGAGCCCGGGGATGCACTACGTGGAGGCGTGGAGCGAGGCGGTCTGCGCCGGTGCCTGGGGCGGCCTCGCCGCGCGGGTCGGCGAGCGGCTGCGCCAGGCCGGCGACCTCGAGCACTGGGCGGCGTTCGGTGAGTCCTTCGCGCAGCTGGCCGACCTCCAGCGCCAGGTCGGCGCGGGCGAGCGTGGGCGGCCACCCCGGACGATCGTGACGCTGTCGGGCGACGTCCACCACGCCTACGCGAGCGAGGTCGCCTTCCCGCGCGCCGCCGGCGTGCGCAGCGCCGTCTACCAGGCGGTCTGCTCGCCGCTGCGCAACCCGCTCGACGCTCGCGAGCGGCAGGTGATCCGGTTCGGCGCGTCGCGCGCGGCGCACGCCGTCGGGCGGGCGCTCGCCCGGACCGCCGGCGTCGGCGACCCGCCGGTGCGCTGGCGGTCGGTCGGCGACGGGCCGTGGTTCGACAACCAGGTGGCGTCGCTGCGGATCGACGGCGACAGCAACGTGCTCGCCTTCGACAAGGCCAAGCCCGGGCCGAGCGCCGGCGAGCCGCGGCTGGAGCGGGTCTTCGAGCGCGAGCTGGGCGGTCCCGGCGGTCCCGTCCGGCCGCCTGCGTAGGGTCGCCTCCCCGTGCACGAGACGAGTCCGACCGTCCACCTGATCGCCCGCCCGCAGCTCGACCTCGACGGGATGCGCACCTACCTGGCGGACGTCGGCGGCGAGTCGTGGCTCGACCGCCGGCTCGGCGAGGAGGAGCCCGCGAGCCCCGGCGAGATGCTCGTCGAGTTCGGCGGCCGCGCCTGCTACCGCAGCTGGGAGCCGGGGCTCAATCCCAACGTCACGCGCGTGCGGACCGACCGGATGGAGTACTTCGCCAACATCCTGCGCAGCGCCCACGGGTCGGTGCTCGAGCACGCGAACTACTCGTTCGCGCTGCGCAACGTCTCGCGCGTGTTCACCCACGAGCTGGTCCGCCACCGGGCCGGGTCGGCGTTCAGCCAGGAGAGCCTGCGCTACGTGCGGCTGACCGACATCGGCTTCCGCGTGCCGCCGGCGCTGGAGCCGTTGCGCGAGCAGGTGGTCTCGATCGTCGAGCAGCTCGAGGAGTTCCAGGTCGACGCCGCGCGCGAGCTCGGGATCGACGAGGAGGGCGTGCCCTTCCACGTCAAGAAGGAGGTCACCTCGGCGCTGCGGCGGCTGGCCCCGCTCGGGCTCAGCACCGACATCGTCTGGACCGCCAACGCCCGCACGCTCCGCCACGTGATCGAGATGCGCACCGCCGACGGCGCCGAGGAGGAGCTGCGCTCGGTCTTCGACCAGGTCGCCCAGATCATGGTCGCCGAGGCCCCCGGCCTCTTCCAGGACTTCGTCCGCTCCGACGACGGCACCTGGGCACCCGAGCACCGCAAGGTCTGAGAGCCCCCGGCCGCGCGCCGCTCCCCGCCGCTCCCCGGCCGCGCCCCGCCCGCGCCCCCGCCGCCCGAAGGATCTCTGGGGGTATACCCCCAAGGATCCTTCGCTCGCGCATTGGGGAGGGCGGTTTGCCCGCCAAGTGCCCCTTAGGGATGTGGCCCGTGGACGCGCGATCCGGAGAGAGTTCTCGACTGAGGCTTGGCGACTCGTAGAGCGCCAGCACGGCGTGGTGTCACGCGCACAGCTACTCGAGCTTGGGTTGACCTCGGACGCGATCGCGCACCGCCTGGACAGTGGGCGCCTGCACCGCGTCGCGACCGGCGTCTACGCGGTCGGCCGCCCGGACCTCTCGCGCGAGGGGCGGTGGATGGGCGCGCTGCTGAGCTGCGGACCCGCCGCCGTGCTCAGCCACCGCAGCGCTGCCGCCGCATGGGGCATCCATCCCGACCGGAGGACCGGTACCGAGGCGACCGTGTCGACGGATGTCCGCCGTCTCAGGCCAGGCGTTGTCGTCCACTGCCGGGCGCTGGAGGCCGACGAGCGCACCGTGCGCGACGGCGTGCCGGTGACGACGGTCGCACGAACGCTGCTCGACCTCGCGACCCAGACGACCGCCCGCCAGCTCGAGCGCGCGATCAACGAGGCCGACAAGCTCGACCTGTCCAACCCGGAGGCGTTGCGGTCCGCGCTCGACCGCTACCGAGGTCGGCCGGGAGTCGTGGCGCTGCGATCGATCCTCGACCGGCACAGCTTCCGGCTCACCGCCTCCGAGCTCGAGCGGCGTTTCCTGGCGATCGTGCGCGCCGCGGAACTCCCGCTGCCCGACACCGGAACATGGCTCAACGGCTTCGAGGTCGACTTCCACTGGCCCGAACTGGGACTCGTCGTAGAGGCCGACGGTCTGCGCTACCACCGGACGATCTCCCAGCAGGCGCGCGACCGCCTCCGCGACCAGACCCATACGGCGGCCGGCCTGACCACCCTGAGATTCACCCACTATCAGGTCCGTTACGAGTCGTCGCACGTCCGGCGAACCCTTGTGGCCGTCGCAGCCCGCCAACACCCACGGATGGGCGAAGGATCCTTGGGGGTATACCCCCAAGGATCCTTCGCCCGCGCCGGAGGGGCTGCTCGCGCCGGAGGGGCTGCGGCGGGTGGGCGCGGGGTGCGGTAGCGTCGCGGCCGTGAACGCCGAGCTGCTCAACGACGTGCGGGTTGCGCCCTCGATCCTCGCCGCGGACTTCACCCGGTTGGGCGAGCAGGTGGCCGAGGTGATGGACGCCGGCGCGCGGGTGATCCACGTCGATGTGATGGACGGGCACTTCGTGCCGCCGATCTCGATCGGGGCGCTGATCGTCGACGCGCTCGCGGGCCAGGTCCACGACGCCGACGGAACGATCGACGTGCATCTGATGGTCGAGCGGCCGGAGCGGCGGGTGGCCGACTTCGCCAGCGCCGGCGCCGACTCGATCACCGTCCACGCCGAGGCGACCCCGCACGTCCACTACGCCCTGCACGCCATCCGCGAGGCGGGCGCCAACGCCGGGCTGGCGCTCAACCCGGGCACTCCGGCCGTCGCGGTCGACGCGCTCGACGGCGCCTACGACCTGCTGCTCTGCATGACCGTCAATCCCGGCTGGGGCGGCCAGCCCTACATCCCCGCCTCCGACGCGAAGATCGCGGCGCTGCGGAAGCGGATCCCCGCCGGTGTCCCGATCGAGGTCGACGGGGGAATCGGCCCCGCCAACGCCGGCCAGGCCCGCGCCAGCGGGGCGACCCTGTTCGTCGCGGGGTCGTCGATCTTCGGCTCCGACGACCCCGCCGCCGCCTACAGCGCCATCGCCGCCGCGGCCGACGCCGTCTGAGCGATCAGCGCTTCTTGCGCTTGCGCGAGGAGCGCGGGCGGGAGGGCTCGCCGGCGTCGCCCTCGACGGAGGGCTGGCTCTCCACGTCGTCCTCGCGCTCGAGCGCGTAGCGCTGGGCCGCTGAGAGCCACGGCTCCTCCTTGCCGCTCGTCCACGCCGGCCCGCGGCCGCCCGGCCACCAGCCCATCACGATCAGGCCGACCGCGATCAGCCAGAACAGGCGAATCATGTCGGTGCCGAGCGGGAACAGGGTGCCGAGCACGTAGAGAACCCCGACGACGATGCCGAGGATGCCGATGAAGCGGGTCAGCAGCCCGGCGCGCATCGCCGCCTGGCTGATCAGCACCGTGCCGAACGCGAGCGCCAGCGCACCGCCGAGACCGAGCGACTGCAGCACCGCCGGGCGGTCGGCGACGAGGTCGTCGGCCGCCTCCTCGGCCTGGGCGTCGTTGGCGAAGCTGCCCAGCTCGGCGACGAAGTCACCCGCCTTGTCGACGAGGTTGATCTGCACCAGCAGCCCGGCGATCGCCAACAGCACCGGCCCGGCGACAGCCACGATCAGCGCCGCCTGGTTGAGGTCGGGCCGGCGGAACTTCGCCGCGCGGAACAGGTACCAGAGCACCCCGATCAGCAGCAGCGTCCCGATTCCGCTGATCACCGCGCCGGTGATGAACACGCTGCTCTGCGCATCGACGACGGCGAGCAGGTCGCGGGTCTCGTCGGCGTCCGGCTGGCGGTCGACCGACGAGCTCACATAGACGCTCGCGCCGACCGTGAAGCCGACCGACAGGAACGCCGCGGCGGCGGCCGGCTTGGCCCACTTGGACTCCCAGGCGAGCTGGTCGGAGATCGACACGGGCGCGGATGCTCTCATGACGGAGCGCCCGCGCGCGGCGCGGTCAGCGCTCGCCGAGGCGGTAGACCCTGCGGCCGACGCCGAGCAGCAGCCGGCGCGGGGTGAACTGGCCGCCGAGCGCCGTCACCTTGTTCAGCGGACCGGGGATCACGACCCCCTTGTCGGACTCCAGGCCGCGGACGCCCGCCTCGGCCACCTCCGGCGACGGGACGAAGACGAAATCCGGTAGCGCCGCGGCCTCCTTCTCGAGCCCCGCGACCTCGCCGAACTCGGTGTGGACCGGTCCCGGGCAGAGCGCGGTGACGGTCGCGCCGGTGCCGTGCAGATCGGCCCGCAGCGCCTGCGAGTAGGTGAGCACGAACGCCTTGGAGGCGCTGTAGGTGGCCTGCGTCGGCAAAGGCTGGAAAGCCGCGGTCGAGGCGACGTTGAGTACCGCGCCCGCCCCGCGCTCGACCATTCCCGGCACGAACCGCCCGCAGAGATCGACCACGACCTCGCAGTTGAGCCGCACCAGCTCGGCCTCGCGCGCGCCGTCGAGGCGCTGGAACAGCCCGGCGGTGCCGAAGCCCGCGTTGTTGACCAGCACGTCGACGCGCAGGCCGTGCTCGTCGAGCGCGTCGGCCACCCGCTTGCGACCCGCCTCGGTCACCAGATCGCAGGCGACGGCCTCGGCCCGGACCCCGTGGCGATCGGCCAGCTCGGCGGCCAGCTCGCGCAGCCGTTCCTCACGGCGCGCGACCAGCACCAGCGTGTGGCCGCGGGCCGCCAGCGAGCGGGCGATGTCGGCGCCGATCCCGGAGGAGGCCCCGGTGACCAGCGCGGCGGAAACGTCGGACGGTGTAGGTAGCGCCATCCGGGCAGCCTAGCCGGCCGGCCAGCAAGGAGCCCCTCCCTACACTCCATGGCATGTCTTCAGAGGATCCCTTCGGCGGCCTGTTCGGCGACCCCGACGAGCTGCGCCGACGCATGACCGAGTTCACCGAGCAGATGCAGGGCGCGCAGAAGGTCGCCTGGGCCGACAACGCGATCAAGCTCGCCGTCGACATGACCGTCGCCGGCATCAGCCGGATCAACCTCCAGGGCAACGCCGAGCAACAGGCCGACGAGCTCCGCGCCGCGATGGGCCGCATCTTCCCGGAGGCCGTCACCCTCGTACGCGAGGCCCGCGAGGGCTTCGGCACCTGACGGTCTGAGGAACCGCCTGGCGGCGTCATCGGCGCCCTCACGGGCGGGCGCCCGCCACGGGCCCCTCTTCCTTGCCAGCCGGCCCCTCAGCCTCGTCAGGAGGGTGGCTCGGCGGCCGCTCTGTCCTCGCGGCCGCGCGCGATGACCTCGCCGAAGCTGCGCAGGCGGAAGATGAAGAAGAGCGCCGCGAAGCCGATGCCGAAGACGAACGCGCCGATCGCGATCTGCTGGCCGACCGAGTAGGCGGCGACGGTGGCGGCCGGCGCGGTGCCGGCGAACACCCTGACCAGCAGCGCCTGGGCGACCCCCGCCCCCTGCGGGGTGAACGGCACCGCGGCGGCGACCGCGTTGACGCCGAGCACCAGCAGCACGTTCTTGACCGAACCGCCGACGTTGAAGGCCTCGAGCAGGAACCAGAACGCGGTGCAGCGAAACAGCCACCCCACGAACTGGACGGCGAAGACCTCGCGGAAGTAGCGGCGGCGGTCGAAGGCGATCGTCACGCCCTGGCGGACCCGCTCCCAGAAGGCGCGCACGCGGACCGAGAAGTAGGCGAACGAGAAGACCGTGGCGACGGCCAGAGCGGTGATCAGGAACAGCGTGAAGCGGGGATGGCTGGCGAGGTAGGAGAGGTCGAACGCGTCGAGGCTGGCGAAGTCCGGCGGCTTCGGGAAGACACCTTGGGTGAAGGCGAACAGCAGCACGAGGCTGCCCATCGCGACGTCGAAGCCCAGCTCCACGATGAAGCTCGACGCCACCGCCGGGTAGCTCGAGTTGGGGATCGCGGTCTTGGTGAGGAACAGCCGCACGACGTCGCCCCCGCGGGCCGGAACCACCGCGTTGAAGCCGTAGCCGGCGAAGTAGGCGCCCCAGATGTCGCGGAAGCGGATCGGCTCGGTCGGATAGGCGGCGCGAAGGATGTTGAAAGAGGCGCGCGCCCGAAACGACAGGTAGATCCCGAACGCCAGCAGGCCAAGCAGCAGCGGCACCGGCCGGACGTCGGCGAGGCCGTCGAGGAACTGGTCGACGGCGTCGAAGAACGACCGGAAGGAGTCGCCGACGTCTGCCACCGGGGCCATCCGGGCAGAGACTACGGAGCGGACGCGCCCGCCTCGGCGGCCGGCGCGCCCGCTGCCCTCCCCCTGGTCAGCTCTTCTTGCCGGCGATCGCCTTCTGCAGCTGGCCCTTGTTCATCTTCGACCGGCCCTCGACGCCGAGCTGTTTGGCCTCGTTGTAGAGCTGGTCGCGGGTCCGCCCGCGCGGACCGGAGCTGCCGGACCGCTTGCCTCCGCGCCGGCCCGACGAGATGTCGTCGGTCGAGCTGCGCGACCGCTGCCGCGACTCGCCCTGGCGCGCGCGCTCCTTGTTGACTGTCCGCGCCGCGATCTCCTCGGCCCGCTCCTCGGAACGGCCCTGGTCCTTCTGGCTCTTCTTGACGTGCTCGTACTGGCGGGCCCGCTTGGTGCCCTTCTTCACTCCTCGTGGCGGCATCGCACACCTCCTTCGGCCACCGCGCCGCGGTCAGGGCGCGGAGATCGCCTCGACCAGATCGCCGACCTGCTTCTCGTCGACCGAGCGGGCGAGGTCGGCCTGGCTGACGATGCCGATCAGCCGGTGACCGTCGATCACCGGGAGTCGCCGCACCTTGTGGTCCATCATCGTTTGGACCGCCTCCTCGACGGAGTCGTCGGCACCGATCGTCACCGGCTTGCCCTCACCGAGATCGCCAGCGCGGGTCTCGGCGGGATCCTTGCCCGCCGCGATCACCTTCACGACGATGTCGCGATCGGTCACCATTCCCTTCAACCGGTCGTCCTCGCCGCAGATCGGCATCGCCCCCACGCCGAGGTCGGCGAGCCGCTTGGCGGCGTCGAGCACCGAATCGTTCTCGCCGATGCACTCGGCGCCGCCGGTCATGATCTCGCGAGCGGTCTGACTCATGACTTCCTCCTCTTTGTCGGATCGCACCTTCCTCGGGGCCGGCTACCCAACTGCCGGACGGGCAAACGGCGCGGTCAGGCGCTCGCCGGACGCCAGAAGGCGGGCGTCAGCAGGACCAGCACGGTGAACACCTCGAGACGCCCGGCGAGCATCAGGAACGCCAGCACGAGCCGCCCACCCTGGGAGACCGCGCCGTAGTTGTCGGTCGCGCCGACCTCGCCCAGGCCGGGGCCGACGAGGTTCAGCGTCGCGGCCACGCTGGCGAGCGCCGAGGGACCGTCGAGCCCGCTGAGCACCATCGCCATCGTGCCGAGCGCCGCGACCGCCATGTAGACGAAGAAGAAGCCGAGCACCCCGCGGCGCAAGTCCTCGGAGAACACCTTCCCGCGCGTGCGCAGGACCTGGACGGCCTTCGGCCGCAGCTGGCGCTGGACCTCCTGGGCGCCCGTCTTGGCGAGCAGCATCAGCCGGATCACCTTCACCCCGCCGGCGGTCGAGCCGGCGCAGCCGCCGACGAACATCAACAGCAGCAGGTAGCTGCGCGCGGTCTCTGTGAATCCGTCGAAGTCGACCGTGGTGTAGCCGGTGCCGGTCATCACGGTGACCGCCGAGAAGCCTCCCTCGCGCAACTGGTCGAGCAGATCCCCGGGGTGGTCGGAGAGCGCGAGTGCCGCGGTGACGATCGCCACGCTCGCGGCCATGATGGCGAGGTAGACGCGGACCTCGGCCGCCTGTGGCCAGATCGACCGGCCGCGCAGCGCCCGCCAGTAGAAGGCGAAGTTGACGCCGGAGATCACCATGAAGACGATCGCCACCAGCTCGATCGCGAGCGAGTCGAACGCCTGGATCGACGCGGTCTCGGTGGAGAAGCCGCCGGTCGCGATCGTCGTCATCGCGTGGTTGAGCGCGTCGAAGGGCCCCATGCCCGCGAGCAGGTAGGCGAGCAGCCCGGCTGCCGTCAGCACGAGGTAGATCCCCCAGAGGATCTTCGCCGTGTCGGCGATCCGCGGCGTGAGCCGGTCGGCGACGATCCCCGACGTCTCGGCGTAGAAGACGCGCTGGCTCGCCAGTCCGGTGGCGGGGGCGATCGCGACGACGAGCACGACGATGCCGACGCCGCCGATCCACTGGCTGATGCTGCGCCAGAGCAGGACCGCGTCCGGCTGTCCGCTGACGTCGTCGATCACCGTCGCGCCGGTGGTGGTGAAGCCGCTCATGCTCTCGAACAGCGCGTCGGCGGGCCGGTCGAAGGTACCGGCGATCAGGAACGGGATCGCCCCGACGAGCGCCGCCGCGAGCCACGCGGCGGTGACCGCGAAGAAGCCGTCCCGGGGGCGCAGCGGCATCGTGTCGAGCCGTCGCGCGGTGAGCACGCCGAGCGCCGAGACGGGCAGCACGACCCCCGCGGTCGCGCCGAAGGCGAGCAGCTCGCGACCCTCGCCGCCGGCGCCGACGGCGACGGCGAAGGCCGCGAGGAGACCGGCACCGACGGCCAGCAGCGTGCCGCACACCACCGGCAGGATCAGCTGCCAGTTGAGGTCGGGACCGGCGCGGCGCGGCCGGCTCACGAAGCCTCGAAGGCGTGGCGCACGTCCGAGAGCCCGCTGCGCGGGCTGAACACCAGCACGCGGTCGCCGGCCTGCACGCGGTGGTCGTCGTCGGCGATGATCACCTTGCCGTCGCGGACCAGCGCCGCCACATGGGTGTGGCCCATCGAGTCGGCCTGCTCGATCCGCCGGCCCTCCGCGCGGCAGCCCGACTCGGCCTCGACCTCGAGCACCTCGGCGCCTCCGAGCAGCAGCCGCAGCGCCTGGACTCGCTCGCCGCGGACCGAGCGCAGGATCGCCTCGGCGGTCACCAGCCGCGGCGAGACCGCGGCGTCGATCCCGAGCGCGTCGACGAGCGGCACATACTCCTCGCGCGAGACGACCGCGAGCGCGAGCCCGACGCCGATCTGCTTGGCGTGCATCGCAGCGAGCAGGTTGGCGCGGTCGTCGCCGGAGCAGGCGGCGAACGCGCCGGCGCGGTCGACGCCCGCGGCGATCAGGTCGTCGCGCCCGACGCCCTCCTCGTGCAGGACCGTCGCACCCGGCAGCGCCTCGGCGGCGGCGCGCGCCTCGTCGCCGTCGCGCTCGAGCAGCACGACGCGGAAGCGCCGGCCGGCGAGCAGCCGGCGGGCGAGCGCCGTCCCGGTTCGGCCGGCGCCGAAGATCACGACGTCGCGGACCTCGACGGCCTCCCCGGCGATCCGCGCGATCGCCGTCGCGATGTCCTCGCGAGCCGCGGCGACGAGCAGGTGGTCGCCCTCCTTGACGCGGTGGCCGGGCTCAGCGGCCACCGTGCGGCCGTCGCGGATGATCCCCATCACGACGTGCGGGGGGTCCATCCGACGGTCGCGCAGCGTTGCCCCGGCGAGCGGAGAGCGCGGCGTGACGATCGCCTCGGCGACGGTGACGCGGCCGTCGGCGAAGTGCTCGACCTGGACCGCACCCGGCAGGATCACCGCCTCGGCGAGATGCTCGGCGACAGCTTTCTCGGGCTGGACGACGAAGTCGATCCCGAGCACCTCGCGCGAGAACTGCTCGTCGCCGCCGAAGTACTCCTCGTCGCGCACCCGCGCGACCGTGCGTCGGACACCGAGCTGACGCCCGGCGAGCGCGGCGATCACGTTGACCTCGTCGCTCTGGGTGACGGCGCAGAGCAGGTCGGCCTCGCCGACGCCGATCTCCTGGAGGAACTTCGGTGACGCGCCGTTGCCGGCGAGCAGCAGCGCGTCGAGGTCTCCCTGGAGGGCCTCGACGCGCTCGCGGTCGGCGTCGACCGCCGTAACCTCGTGGCGCTGGGCGCTGAGGGTGCGGACGACGTTCTGGCCGACCTCCCCGAGTCCGACGACGATCACGCGCATCGGCGCATTGTGGCGCAGGGTCAGCTCGGAACGTCGACCCCGGCGAGCGCGAGGGCGGCGCCGACCGCGCCGGCGGTCAGCAGAGTGACGACCACGCCGCGCCGCAGGGCCAGCAGCGCGACCGCCGCGGCGGCGAGGATCGGCAGCTGCCAGCGCTGGCTGAGCGTCAGTGCGAGCGGGAGCGCCGAGCCGAGGATCGCCCCGACCGCCGCCGGCCCCGCCCCGTCGAGGAACGCCCGCACGCGCCGGCCGTGGGCGATCCGCTCGAACCGCTCGGCGCCGACCGCGACCAACAGGAACGACGGCGCGAACGCGCACACCGCCGCCAGCGCCGCGCCGCCGATCCCGGCGGCCGCGAAGCCGACCACCGCGACGGTCTGGAGCACCGGCCCGGGCGTCACCTGCCCGAGCGCGACGGCGTTGGCGAACTCAGCGCCGGTCATCCAGCCGTAGACGTCGACGGCGTCGGCCTGCATCAGCGGGACGATCACGAAGCCGCCGCCGTAGGAGAGCGCGCCGACCTTCAACGCGGTCCAGGCGAGCGCGCCGAGGCCACCGGTCGCGGCGAGCGCGGCCAGCGCCGGGACGGCCGCGACCGGCCAGGCGTGCAGGGCGGCCGATCCGCGCCCGAGCCCGGTCCGCCAGGCCAGCTCGACCGTGCCGCAGACCAGCAGCACGACCACCAGCCAGGCGCCTACCGTCGCCGCCGCTACCGCGCCCGCCGCGACGTAGGCGGCCCACCGCCACCGTCCGCCGTCCCCGAGCGCCCGCCGCCAGCTGCCCGGTGCAAGTGCGGCTCCCGCCGCCACCGCGACCGCGGGCACCGCAGCCCCCGCGCCGGCGCCAGCGCCGAGCACCCACTCCGGCGGCGAGCCGGCGAGGAACAGCACCGCCAGCGCGACGATCAGCACCAGCCCCGGCACGATGAACGCGAGCCCGCCGAGCAGCGCGCCCGGGAGGCCCGCGACGCGCCAGGCGCAGAAGATCGCCAGCTGGGTCGACGCCGGACCGGGCAGCAGGTTGGTCGCCGCGATCCCGTCCTCGAACTGCCGCTCGGTCAGCCACGGGTGGCGGTCGACGCAGAGCTCGCGCAGCAGCGCGATGTGCGCCGGCGGCCCGCCGACGCCGACCAGCCCGATCCGCAGCCACTCGCGCGCAACGGTGCTGAGCGGCACCCGCGCGCCGCGCGCCGCCGAGGGGAGGTCGGTGTCTGGGACGGCCAAGGCGCTCGCAAGATCGCAGAAGGACGCCAGCGGGTCGAGCGCCGGGCTCCCCAGCCGTGGCGCCAGGGATGACCCGGTTGTCCCCAATCTTGGTATGTTGGCGGTACCATTTCAGGGAGTGAGGCAGCGGACGGGGTGTTTATCATCGACGTTCGATCCGATCGGGGAGGGGCCCGTCGCAGTCATGAGCCGTAGCGTCCGCGCAGACCTGTTCGAGCCTGTCACCACGCGCAGCACCGTGCGCAACGTCGTCGACCAGATCGTCGACAAGCTGCGGGCCGGGTTGATCGACGAGGGGGAGTTCCTGCCCTCCGAGCGGACCCTCGCCGAGGTGATGGGGGTCAGCCGCCGGACGATCCGCGAGGCGATCCGGGTCCTGGTCGAGGCGGGTCTGGTCGAGGTCCTGCCCGGCTCCGCCGGGGGGATCCGCGTCGTATCGATCTGGGTGTCGAGCGACCTGACCGAGCCATTTCCGATCGCCTCGCAGGCCGACGAGATCTTCTCGGTCCTCGAGGCCCGGCGGACGCTCGAGCCGCGGATCGCCCAACTCGCCGGAGCGCGCGGAACCGACGAGCACTTCGACGCGATGCGCCAGTCGATCGAGCTGCAGTACAAGCACCGTGACGATCGCGCCAAGGTGATCGAGATGAACGCCCGCTTCCACCGCTTGATGTGGCGAGGGGCCGCCAACAAGACGCTCGAGGCGACGATCAAGCTGGTCTACCGCCGACTCGCGGTCGCCTTCGACATGACGGTGCGCAACCCGAGCGACACCGGTGCGTCGATCGATCTGCACGAGCGCACCCTCGAGGCCCTGATGCGCGGCGATTCGACCGAGATCGCCGAGGCGATGGACGAGCATCTCGCCTACCTCGAGGGCATCTGCGAGTCGGTGCTCGGCCGGCGCCGCGTCCGCGAGGCGCCGGACTTCCTGCAGTCGCAGGCGGGCGCCGCCCAGGCCGCCGCCAGCATCTCCACGACCGGCTAGCGGGAGGGCGGAGCCGAAGCGCCCGCAGCGGCCGGCGTCGCCGGCTGAACGATTGCGCGACGTAGCCCACCTTGGTACCTTTACCGGACCAAGGCAGGAGCTTGCAGGTACCTTTGCGGCCCCGCCACGATCCCCACTCGGAGGAGTTGCGCTCGGATGACCACGATGAACGGGCCGGACTCGGCGATCAACGGTGCCGGCAAGGGACTCTCGATCGTTCTCGTGGGCGCCGGCCAGATCGCCGCCGAGATCGCGCGCGTCGCGCTCGCGCAGGGACACGCGATCGCCGGTGTCGTCGACATCGACCCGCTGAAGGTGGGAACCGACGCCGGCGAGGCCATGGGCATCGGGCCGCTCGGCGTCGCGGTCACCGACTCGCTCGCGGACGGGGCCGGCGGTGACGTCGCGATCGTCGCCACCAGCTCGGTGCTCGAGGTCGCCGCACCGCAGCTGCGCGACTGCCTGGGCGCGGGGCTCGACGTGGTCTCGACCTGCGAGCAGCTCACCTACCCCTGGCGCACCAACCGCGAGCTGGCCGACGCGCTCGACGCGACCGCACGGGCCAACGGCCGCACCCTGCTGGGAACGGGGATCAACCCCGGCTTCGTGATGGACACGCTCGCGCTCGCCGCCTCAGCGCCATGCGCGACGGTCCGCCACGCCCGGGTCTCCCGTGTCCTGGACGCCGGCCGTCGACGGCCGTCGTTCAGGGCCAAGGTCGGCGCGGGCGTCGACGAGGACGAGTTCCACCAGCGGGCGGCCGCCGGGCTGTTCGGCCATGCCGGACTGGCCGAGTCGGCGTGGATGCTCGCCGACGGGTTCGGCCTCGAGGCGGACCGCGCCGAGGAGTCCCTCGGCCCCGTCAAGGATGCCGACGGCCGCGTGCTCGGCACCGAGCAGTGGGTCAGCCTGATCGCCGGCGATCGCGAGGTCGTGCGACTCGAGATGACGATGGCGATCGGCGTCCCCGACCCCGCGGACACGATCGAGCTCGACGCGGATCCGCCGGTGAAGCTGCGGCTCGCGGGCGGCGTGCCCGGCGACGCCGGTACCGCGGGAGTGGTCGTCAACGCCGCGCGAGCGGTCGGGGCGGCGAGGCCGGGGTTGCTGATGATGACCGACCTCCCCGTCGTTCGAACGCGGCCGCGGTCCGAGCACGCGAGCGGGGCGGTCCAGTGACCTCCCGGACGTTTCCGAGCTTGGTATTCTGGCGAGACCAGTTGAGGCCACACGAGGGAGCCACCATTGGAAGCTAGCCGCAAAGTGACCGACCGGATCGCCCGCTTCTCCGAGCTGCGGCGCGACGTCAACTCATACCTCGACGACACCCTTCCGGGCCACGTCCGCTCAGCGATGATGCTGATCGGCACCAGCAAGGGCCGCAACGACCCCAACCTGTCGAGCCCACTGCCGCCCGAGGAGTTCACGATGGGGCTGCAGGAGATGACCACCGGCAACGGGCCGGGCCTGCACAGCCACCGGACCGTCGAGGTCTTCATGCCGCTGTCGGGCACCTGGCGCCTCTACTGGATCGACGACGAGACCGGCGAGGAGGGCGAGGACGTCCTCGCCACCTGGGACGTCGTGTCGGTCCCGGCGAACGTCTGGCGCGGGCTCGAGCTGACCAGCGAGGGCGAGGGCCTGCTGCTGGCCGTCCGCGGCGGCGCCGACGGCGGCGGAATCGCCTGGCACCCGAGCGTCCTCGAGGAGGCCGCCCGCCACGGCCGCACGCTCGACGACGCCGGCAGGCTCGTCGTCGCGGCCGACTCCTGAGAGCCTCTACGCCGCCGGCGGTTTCGAAGCCGGCGTGTCGGCGCCGGCCGCGGGCTGACCGCCGTTTCCGCTGCGCCAGCGGCGCGGGAGCGGGATCTCGCGCCCGCCGGTGATCCCCTCCGAGCGGAAGACGAGGATCAGCAGCAGGACGACTGCGAGCGCGACCTGGGTGATGCCGGGCCGGCTGGAGATCGTCACCACGCCGAGGCTGATGCCGTCCTGGACCTCGTTGAGCAGCTGCTGCAGGCCGGTGATCACCATCGTCCCGATCACCGCGCCGCTGAGGCTGTGCATGCCGCCGACGACCAGCATCACGATCGTCAGGAAGGTGGTGCGGAGGTAGAAGTCGGCTGGTGTGAAGCTGCCCTGGAGGTGCGCGTAGAGCGCGCCGCCGATGCCGATGATCACCGCGCTCAGCAGAAAGCCCCAGATCCGGGCGCGGGCGACCGAGACGCCGAGCGACCGGGCGCCGAACTCGTCCTCGCGCGTCATCTTCAGCCGCAGCCCGGCCGCCGAGCTCTGGAACACCCAGGCGACCAGCACAGCGACGACGCCGAACCCGAACGCGACCCAGAGCGTGGTCTCGATCGGGACGCCGAGCATCGTCCGCGTGCCGCGGGTGACCGGATCCCAGTTGGTGCCGATCGTGTTCACGACGATCAGCACCGCGAACAGCGTGATCGCCGCCGCCAACCCCGAGATCCGCATGATCGGCCAGGCGATCGCCGCGGCGAAGACCAGCGCGCAGACGGCTCCGACGGCGACCGACGCGAACAGGCCGAGCTCGATCGACTGCAGCCAGCCCGGCAGCGTCGGCAGCAGCACACCCTTCATCGTCGCCGGGATCGCGACCAGGGCGCAGGCGTAGGCGCCGATCCCCATGAACGATATGTGGCCGAAGGAGACCACTCCGGAGAGCCCGACGAAGGTGTAGAGGCCGACGACCACCACCAGGTAGACGAAGCCGGTGGTCACCACCTGCTGGAGCACGGCGCTGCTGCTCGCTCCGAACAGGGCGATCAGCAGCAGGCCGGCGACCAGCACCGCCGGGGTCCAGGACGCGCGCAGCAGCGGGTGCGCCTCGCGCTCGACCTTCACCGGGCTCCGCACCGCCGTCTCGCCGCTCGCGCTCATGCGCGCTCCTCGGTCAGCCGCGCGCCGAACAGGCCGTTCGGGCGCAGGACCAGGAACCCGATCACGATCGCGAAGACGAACGCGTCGGTGTAGGGCGTCAGGCCGACCGGCAGGCTCGCCTGGAAGACCACCGTGATCACCCCGAGGGCGAAGCCGCCCGTGACGGCGCCGATCAGACTCCCCATGCCACCGATCACCGTCGCGACGAAGCCGATCAGCGCGGGCTGCAGGCCCATCGCCGGGCTGACGGTTCCGTTCTGGGCGACCAGCAGCAGCGACACAGTGGCGGCCAGCGCGCCGCTCATCGCGAATGCGACCGCGATCACGCGGTTGGCGCGCACGCCGACCATGCGCGCCATGCGGAAGTTCTCGGTCGCCGCCCGCAGCTGGACTCCGGTCCGCGTGCGGGTGAGGATCGCCGCGACTGCCCCGAGCATCGCCAGCGTCGCGACGACCGTGACGAGGTCGAGCCAGGTGATCCGCACGTCGATCACGCGGAACGGGTCGAGCAACGAAACGCCGAACGACAGCGTCTTGACCTGCGCCCCCTCGAACAGGATCACGAGGTTCTGCAGGAAGTAGCTGACCGCGAAGGAGGTCACCAGCAGCGTCGCCATGCTCGCCCCGCGCACCGGCCGGAAGGCGACCCGCTCCATCCCCACCGCGATCAGCGCGACGAAGGCGACCACGCAGATCACCACGATCGGCCAGGGAGCCCCGGCGAGGACCAGCGTTCCGTAGGCGCCGAGCATGATCAACTCGGCGTGGGCGAAGTTGATCAGCCGCATGACGCCGAAGACGAGCGCGATGCCGAGCGCCGCGAGCGCCGACATCGACCCGAAGCTGAGCGCGTCGACGATCGTTTGGAGCACGGATGTCACGGTCAGCCCTCGACCCTGGTGCCGAGATAGGACTCGACGAGGCCGTCGGGGTCGACCTCGTCGCCGCGCGCGAGCTCGCGCTCGACGCGGCCGTTGCCGAGCACGTAGGTGCGGTCGGCCGCCGCGATCGTCTTGGCGGCGTTCTGCTCGACCAGCAGGATCGTGATCCCCTGCGCGTGCAGCTCGCGCAACCAGGCGAACATGTCGTCGATCACCAGCGGCGCCAGGCCGAGCGACGGCTCGTCGAGGATCAGCAGCCGGGGCCGCGCGATCATCGCGCGCGCGACCGCGAGCATCTGCTGCTCGCCACCGGAGAGCTTGCCGGCGAGCTGGTCGGCGTAGCGACGCAGAACCGGCAGCCGCTGGTAGATCCCCTCGAGGTCCGCGGCGACCTCGGCGCGGTCGGTCCGGATCGTGGCCCCCAGCTCGAGGTTCTCGGCGACGGTCAGGCGGGCGAAGATCTGACGGCCCTCCGGGACGACCGAGACGCCGGCCCCGACGATCTTCTCCGGCAGCATGCCGTCCAGCGAGACGCCCTCGAGCTCGATCGTCCCGCCGGCCGTCGCGACGACGCCGGCGATCGCGCTGACGAGCGTCGTCTTGCCGGCGCCGTTGGGTCCGATCAGGCCCACGAACTCTCCGCCGCCGACGCGGATCGACGCGCCGCGCAGGGCGGTGACCCGGCCGTAGCGGACCTCGAGATCCTCAACGGTCAGCATCGACCACTTCCTGGTCGGTCCCCAGGTAGGCCTCGATCACGGCCGGGTCGCGCTGGACCTCGGCGGGCCCCGCGACCGCGATCGTCTTGCCGTGGCTGAGGACGTGGATGCGCTCGCAGAGCGGCATGATCACGCTCATGTCGTGCTCGATCACGAGCACGCCGCACTCGAAGTCGTCACGGATCCGGCGGATGACGCCGACCAGCTCGCGGCTCTCGCCCTCGTCGAGGCCGGCGGCCGGCTCGTCGAGCAGCAGGAAGCGCGGGCCGGTCGCCAACGCGCGGATCAGTCCGACCATCCGCTGGTGCCCGTGCGAGAGCGCGGCGGCGGGGACGAGCGCGCGGTCGTGGAACTCCAGCCGCTCGAGCAGGTCGTAGGCCTGCTCACGGGCGGAGCGGACGCTTGCGCCGCGGCCGACCGCGCCGGCCTGGACGTTCTCGAGCACGGTCAGCAGGCCGAACAGACGCGTGCTCTGGAAGGTGCGGGTGAGCCCGAGCTGGGCCAGCTTCTCGGGCGGGCGGCCGGTGACCTCCTCGCCGTCGAGCAGCACACGGCCCTCGACCGGCGCCTGGAAGCCGCTGAGCACGTTGACCATCGTGGTCTTGCCGGCGCCGTTGGGTCCGATCAGGCCCAGGATCTCACCACGGTCGAGCCGCAGGTCGACGTCGGTGAGCGCGGCGAGGCTGCCGAAGCGAACGCTCACCCCCTCGGTGACGAGCTGGTCGGCGCTCACCGCCGCGCCCCGCGCGGCGGCCGCGCCGCGCACTGGGCGCGACACGGCCGCTGGACTGTCGGGTGCTTGCTCATGGGGGTGCGCGCCGACCACCGACAGGTCGCCTAGAGGTCGACCTCGGGCACGTAGCTCGGCGTCCAGGTCTCCACGAACGACGACTCGCCGTCCTGGATCTGCATGACCTGCATCGGACGCTCGATGCTGATGTGCAGCTCCGGGGTGAACGTCGTCGGCCCGACCAGCAGGTCGGCGTCGTCGAAGGTGTCCAACTCCGCAGCGAGTGCCTCGCCCTCGATGTCGCCGGCCGCCTCGGCCGCCTTCGCGAACGCCTGGATCACGCTGTAGCCGGTGACAAGGTTGGAGTTGTCGGGCAGCTGCCCCTCCGCCTCCTGGTAGCGCTCGACCAGCTCGTTGGCCTGAGGGTTCGGGTCGTCGCCGTAGAGCGAGATGTAGCCGAGGTAGTAGAGCTCGGACAGGTTCGGGAAGCCGTCCTTCCAGTAGTCGCCGTCCCAGGAGTTCGAGCCGAGGATCGGCCCGTCGTAGCCGGAGGCCCGCACACGGCGCAGGACCTCGCCCGCGAAGCTCGGGTTGGCGGCCAGGAACAGCGCGTCCGGAGTCGGCTCGACCGACAGGAACTTGTTGACCACCGTGGCGGCGGGGTCGTCCTGCTTGAAGTTCGCCTGGCCGACGATCTCGCCACCCGCCTGGGGGTACGCGTCCTGGAAGCCCGAGGCCACGTTCTTGAAGTACTCGAGGTCGGTGTTGGTCATCACGTACGCGGTCTCGAAGCCCTTGGACTCGACGGCGAACTCGGCCATGATCGCGCCCTCGGTCTGGCCCGCGGCGCCCATCGTGTAGGCGAGCGGCCCGATGCCCTGGGGCCCGAACTGGGGCGCGCCGGCGCACGTCGAGAAGGCGATCTTGCCCTCGCCGGTCGCGGTCACCGCGGCGGGCGAGCCGGTGTCGAAGTCGCAGCTGACGATCACCATCTCGGCGCCCTGGCCGAGCACGTCGAGCGCGGCCTGCGGGCCCTGGCTGGGCTCCGACTTCATGTCGGCGGTGACCAGCTCGAGCGGTCGGCCGAGCACGCCGCCGTCGGCGTTGATGTCGTCGATCGCGAACTGGGCCGCCGCCAGCGGCGGCAGGTCGAACGGGGCGAGGAAGCCGCTCTCGGCGATCGCCGCGCCAATCACGATCGGATCGCCGCCGGCCTCGGCGGATTCCGTGCTGGCCCCCGTGCTGGAGCCGCCGGAGTCGTCATCGCCGCCGCAAGCCGCGATCGCGAGGACCGCCGGTACCAGCAACACCGCCAGCAACCACCGTAGGTACCTACTCATCTCGCCATCTCCTCGATGTAGATAGTGCGCTATTTGAATAATGAGCGCGCGATGCGCACATCATACGTCCTGCCAGCCGGCAGTGCAAGACCGCCGTCCGGCTCATTCGGCGCTCCCGGCGCCGGGTGGGGAACCCGGGAACGGATCGACGAGCAGGCTCCCGCTCTCGGTGCGGACCAGCTCGGAGCCCTCGTCGACGACGACCGTCGTGGCCGGCATCTCGACCAGCGCCGGACCGCAGACCCGCTCGCCCGCCACCATCTCGGCGTAGGCGAGCACCGGCGTATCGACGACGCCGGCGCCGGGGAAGTAGGCGCGCCGGCTCCGGGCGGGCTCGCGCGCATTGGCGGGTGCGCGGACCTCGGGCGTGGTCGCCTCGCGCAGCTGCGCCCGCGCTCGCGCACGCCAGCCGACGATCTCCACCGCCGAGTCGGGGTCGCTGATCGCGAAGACGTCGTGGTGCATCGCGTGGAAGGCCTGGCGCAGCTCCTCGACATCGGCGGCGTGGCGCATCCGGCCGGCCGGCAGCGGGATCTCCAGCTCCCAGATCTGGTCCGGGTAGCGCGCCTCGGCGAGGAACTCGACGCTCGAGTCGATCGCCCGCGCCCCGGTACCGGCGACGAACTCGTCGCAGGCCGCCTCGAGCTCGTCGAGCAGTTGCCCGACGCCCTCGCCGTCGAAGTCGGCGGTCGTCGTGAAGAGGGTCGCGGCATGCTCGCTGATCAGGTCAGACATCACCGCGCCCGCGGCGCTCAGCACCGCGCCGACCGCGGGCAGCACCACGCGCTGGCAGCCGAGCCGGCGGGCGATCGCCACGCAGTTGAAGCCGGCCGCGCCGCCACCGCCGACCAGCACCGCGCTGCGCGGGTCGATGCCCTGGTTGAGCGTGATCTCCTCGATCGCGCGGACCATGTGCTCGGTGGTCAGCAGTAGGACCGCGGCCGCCGCCTCGGCGGTGTCGAGCCCGAGCGGTCCGCCCACGTGCTCGTCGATCGCCCGCCGGGCGCGGTCGAGGTCGAGCTGCATCGAACCGCCGAGGAAGTAGTCGGGGTCGAGGTAGCCGAGCGCGACGCAGCAGTCGGTGACCGTCGGGAGCTCGCCGCCTTGGCCGTAGCAGGCGGGACCGGGCACCGATCCCGCGCTCTGCGGCCCGACGTGCAGCAGGCCGCCGCCGTCGATCCAGGCGATCGAGCCCCCGCCCGCGCCGATGCTCTTGACGTCGATCGAGGGGAAGCCGGTCATGTGGCCGAAGTACGGCGCGCCGAGCCAGGTCTCGCGCGTGCGCGGGACTCGGCCGCGGCGGACGAGGCTGACGTCGAAGCTGGTCCCGCCGGTGTCGGCGACGATCGCCGTCGCCGAGCCGGCGTCGACTTCGGCGTAGTGGGCGGCGGCGATCGGCGCCATCGCCGGGCCGGAGCCGATCATGTGGATCGGCGCCGCCGCGACCGCCTCGGCGTCGAGCACTCCGCCGGCCGAGGTGACCATCAGCACGCGGCTGGCGTATCCGGCGTCGGAGAGCCGCTCGGTCAGGCCGGCCAGGTAGCGGGTCATGATCGGCTTGAGCGACACGTCGATCGCCGTCGAGGAGGCGCGGCGGTACTCGCGGACGATCGGGTTGAGCTGGTGGGAGAGCGTGTAGGGCACGTCGGGGAGGTGCTCCGCGAGCAGCTCGCCGACGCGCAGCTCGTGGCGCGGCTCGACGACCGACCAGAGCAGGCAGACCGCAACCGCCTCGACCTCCAGCTCGGCGAGCCGGCGGATCGTGGCGACGACCGCGTCTTCGTCCAGCGGCGCGTCCTCCTCGCCCTGCGGACCGATGCGGCCGGGAACCTCGAAGGTCAGCGCGCGCGGCACGTAGGGCTCGGGGTAGGGACGGGTGAAGTTGAACGGCTCGGTGCGACCGCCCTCGCGGTAGAGGAGGACGTCGGGGTGGCCGGCTGTGGTCAAGAACGCGGTTCGCGCGGTCGAGCCGGTGAGGATCGCGTTGATCGCGCGGGTGGTGGCGTGGATGAACAGCTCGCCCCGACCGAGCAGCTCGGCGCGGGTGGTGCCGAGGTCGCGCGCGGCCACCGCGAGGGTGTCGAGCACTCCCTGGACGGGGTCGTCGGGCGTGGTCGGGCTCTTGTGGAGGCTGATCACACCCGACTCGTCCTCCACGACGAGGTCGGTGAACGTACCGCCGGTGTCGACGGCGAAGCGGAGGCCCCGCCGGGCGCCGAGGCCCTCACCGACCGGCGGCGAGGGCGAGGGCGACGGGGCGGACTTGGTCCCGGTCATCGAACCAGGCTACGACGGAACCTAGCTTGGTGTCAAGAGGAGACCAAGAACGGCCGATCGGTCTGCCAGGGTTGCGGAGCGCAGCCTATCTTGGTACCTTCGCCGGACCAAATAAGGGGCCTCTGGGTACCTTTGGAACCGCACCGACCTTCTTCGGGGGAGGAACGAAACACTGATGATCACCTACGTCAACGGCGAGTATGTGCCGCGCGACAAAGCCGTGGTGTCGGTCGACGACCGCGCCCTGATGATCGGCGACGCCGTCTTCGACATCGGCCGCACCTTCGCCACCGTCCCGTTCAAGCTGGAGGAGCACCTCCAGCGACTCGTGCGCTCGCTGCGCTACGTCGAGATGGACGGCGACGGCCTCTACCCCGAGCTGCGCGAGGCGACCGAGCAGGTGCTCGAACGCAACGCCGAAGCGGTCGCCGAGTCCGGCGACGTCTACTTCGAGCAGATCGTCACGCGCGGGCTGATCGGGGCGATCGGCGAGGACTCGAACATGAACGCGCCGACGGTGATCGTCAAGCTGCGGCCGGTGCCGTTCGCGGCCTTCGCGCCCTACTACGAGACCGGCATCGACGTCCACTCGTCGCTGCTGACGACCTCGTTCGCCGGGCCGATGGACCCGCGCGTCAAGGCCGCCAACCGACTCGCCAACACGCGCGCCGAGCTCAAGGGCGAGCGGATGCGCAAGGCCGGCGGCGCCGGCCACTGGACGATGATGTTCAACGCCGACGGGACGGTGGCCGAGACCCACGGCGCGAACATCTCGCTCGTCGACGAGGGCCGGCTGATCGTGCCGCCGCGCCACCAGATGCTCAACGGCATCAGCCTCGCCACGCTCTGCGAGCTGGCTGAAGGGCTCGGGATCGAGATCGAGGCGCGCACGATCACCCTCTACGACGTCCTCAACGCCGAAGAGACGATCCTCACCGGGACGAGCTTCTCGGCGCTGCCGATCACGCGCCTCGACGGCATCGAGCTGCGCGGCGGCCGGACCACCTACGACCGGCTGCTCGGCGCGTGGAAGGAGCTGGTCGGGATGGACTTCGTCGCCCAGGCACGCGACGCGATCGCGGCCGGAGCGTCCCGATGAACGGCGGCGCACGGTCGTGATCGACGGCCTGTTCGTCTTCGATCACGTCATCCATGTCTACGACATGGATGACGCCAACCTGCGCGCGGACCGGCCCGACGCCGAGTCCGCGCGCGTGCAGCTGCTGGAGTCGGGCCGGCGGGCACGGCCCCCGGGCTATATGGCCGACGTCGACTTCGCGCGCCGGTGGACGATCGAAGACGTCTACGAGATGGTGTTCGTCGATGCGCCGACCGACATGGCGATGGCTCAGGTGGTGCCGCTGTTCGACTGGTACGAGGACCTCTTCTCGCCGATCAGCTCCCAGCACGCGATGGCCGCCGCCTACCCCGACCGGGTCCTGTTCTGCGGCGGGGTCGACCCGCTCTACCGCGGCCTCGGCGACGCGCTCGACCAGCTCGACCACCAGGTCCGCGAGCTCGGCGCTCGTTCGATCAAGTTCTACAACGGCCATCTGCCGAAGTCCTGGAGCTGCGACGACGAGCAGCTGGCCTACCCGCTCTACGAGCGCTGCCGGGAGCTCGGCATCGACGTCCTGCAGTTCCACAAGGGCACGCCGATCGGCCTCCAGGACGTCGAGTCGCTGCGGCCGGTCGATCTCCAGCGCCCCGCGCGCGACTTCCCCGACATGCAGTTCGTCGTCCACCATCTGGCGCTGCCCTACCTCGACGAGCTGATCAACATCGCGTCGCGCTTCCAGAACATCCACGTCTCGCTGACCGGGGTCTTCAACTACTGCCTGGTCGCGCCGCGACGAGTCCAGGAGATCGTCGGGCGGCTGCTCGCCGAGGTCGGCTCCGAGCGGCTGCTGTGGGGATCGGAGGCGGCGCTGCTCGGCTCGCCCGGCCCCTACCTCGACGCGTTCATGGCGCTCGAGATCCCCGACGACCTCCAGGACGGCTACGGCTATCCGCCGCTCACGCGCGACGATCGGCGGCTGATCCTCGGCGAGAACTTCGCCCGCCTGATGGGCATCGACCCAACGGCGGCGCGCGCCCGCATCGAGGAGAACGCGGCGTGAGCGCCGCCGTCGCACCGGCGCCGGCGGCCCTCGAAGGCGCGATCGCCCGCGTCAACCGCACCCTGGCCACCCACGCCGGCGCGGTCGAGCTCGACTCGGTCTCGGCCGAAGGCTCCGTCCGCATGCGCTTCACCGGCATGTGCGCCGGCTGCCTGCTGCGGCCGGTCACCCTCGAGCGGATCGTCGCGCCCGAGCTGCGCCGGGTCGCCGGGGTGACCACGGTCGCGGCGCCCGGCGCGCGCGTCTCGCCACAGGCGCTCGAGCGGCTGGGCCGCCTGCCGGGCAGGCTCAGCTCCGCACGGCAGGACCGTCAGACCAGCACCGAAGGAGGCGACCTGTGACCACCGCCATCGAGGAGTCCGAGCAGGGACTCGACAGCGTCAGCCTTGCCGTTCTGGCGAACCGCTTCGAGGGGATCGTGCGCGCCATGCGCAACACGGTCATCCGCACCGGCCGCTCGGGAGTCATCAACACCGCACGCGACTTCTCCTGCTGCGTGCTGACCAGCCGCGACGAGTTCCTGGCGATGGCAGAGAGCCTGCCGATCCACCTGATCAGCGGCCCGGACATGATGGCCCGCTCGATGAAGGAGCTGCACCCCGACTTCCGCCGCGGCGACGCCTACCTGCACAACTCGCCCTACCACGGCAACTCCCACGCCGCCGACCACGCGATCCTCGTGCCGGTGATCGACGACGAGGGCGTCCACCGGTTCACCGTCCTCGTCAAGGCGCACATGGCCGACTGCGGCAACTCGCAGCCGACCACCTACTTCGCCGAGGCGCGTGACGTCTACGAGGAGGGCGCGCTGATCTTCCCCTGCGTGCGGGCCCAGCGCGACTACGAGGACGTCGAGGACGTCGTGCGGATGTGCCGGCTGCGGGTGCGGGTGCCAGACCAGTGGTGGGGCGACCACCTCGCGCTCGTCGGCGCGGCGCGGGTCGGCGAGCGGCGGCTGCTGGAGCTCGGCGAGGAGGTCGGCTGGGACACGCTCGAGGCCTACTCGCACGGCTGGCTCGACTACAGCGAGCAGCGGATGATCGACGCGATCGGCGAGCTGCCGAGCGGGCGGACGACGGTCCAGACCACCCACGACCCCTACCCCGGCGTGCCCGACGGGATCGAGCTTTGCGCGACGGTGGAGATCGACGCCGACGCCGCCCACATCGCCGTCGACCTGCGCGAGAACCCCGACTGCGTGCCGTGCGGGCTCAACCTCAGCGAGGCGTGCGCGATCACCGCGGCGGTGACCGGGATCTTCAACAGCCTCGACCACACCGTGCCGGCCAACGCCGGCAGCTTCCGGCGCGTGGACGTCCACCTGCGCGAGAACTGCGTCGCCGGCATCCCGCGCCACCCGACCAGCACCTCGGCGGCGACGACCAACGTCTCCGACCGGCTCGCCAACGCCGTCCAGCGGGCGATGACTCAGCTCGGCGATGGCATCGGCCTGGCCGAGCTGGGCTGCACCAACCCGATGTCGGCCGGTGTGATCTCGGGGATCGACCCGCGCACCGGCCGCCCGTTCGTCAACCAGCTGCTGCTCGCGCTCGCCAGCGGCGCGGGCGGACCGGCGGTCGACGGCTGGCTCGGCGGCGGCTCGATCGGCAACGGCGGCCAGGTGCTCCAGGACAGCGTCGAGATCGACGAGATCAAGCACCCGATCCGGGTCGTCTCGCAGCGGATCGTCGCCGACAGCGAGGGCGCCGGGCGCACCCGCGGCGGGCCGTCGACGCGGATCGAGCTGGCGCCGATCGACTGCGAGATGGAGGTCATCTACGCCAGCGACGGCACCGTGCACCCCCCCAAGGGGGCGCGCGGAGGGATGCCGGGCGCTTGCGCGCAGCAGTACATCCGCGCCGCCGACGGCGAGCTCGGCGACGCCCTGCCGTCCTACGGCCGCGTCGTCGTCAAGTCGGGCGAGTCGGTCGTATCGGTCTCGTGCGGGGGCGGTGGCTACGGCCCGGCGCACGAGCGCGAGCCCGAGCGGGTCCGTCACGACGTCGCCGAGGGGTGGATCACGCGGGAGCGCGCGCGTGAGGTCTACGCCGTGGCGATCGGCGACGACGGCGTGGTCGACGAGGAGGAGACCGCGCGCCTGCGCGAGCGGGTCGCGGCGGCGCGCGCGTGACGATGCGACCGATCGCCGACGCCCACAACGATCTCCTGATGGAGCTGGCCTTCCGCGCCGGGGAGGACAACCCGTTCGCGACCCACTGGCTCGGCCAACTCCGCGACGGCGGGGTGGCGCTCCAGGTCTGCCCCGTCAGCGCCCACTTCGAGCAGCTGCCGGAGGCGGCCCTGCGCGGGGCCCTCGAGCAGCTCGTCGCCTGCCGGCGGGCGGTGCGCGAGAACCCCGACGCGGTGGCGCTCGTGCGCGACCGCGGCGAGCTGGCGGCCGCCCGCGAGAGCGGGCTGATCGCCCTGGTGCTCTCGATGGAGGGCGCCGAGCCGCTCGGCTACTCGATCGACCTCGCCGAGGTCTTCTGGGAGCTGGGCGTGCGGATGTTCGGCCTGACCTGGAATCGGCGCAACCCGTTCGCCGACGGCCTCGGCGAGGAGCGCGCCGGTGGGCTGTCGCGGATCGGCCGCGGGCTGGTCGACCGGCTCTGCGAGCTGGGCGCCGCGATCGACCTCGCCCACGCCTCGGAGCGGACCTTCGCGGACACGCTCGACCGCGCCGCCGGGCGGGCGCCGATCCTCGTCAGCCACGCCGGCTGCCGGGCGGTCCACGACACCAGCCGCAACCTCTCCGACGAGCAGCTGCGCGCGCTCGCCGACGCAGACGGGATCCTCGGCATCATCGCTCTGCCGCCGGCGATCGACCCGCAGCGGCCGACGGTCGAGCGGGTCGTCGACCACGTCGACCATGCGGTCGCGACGATCGGGGTCGAGCGGGTCGCGCTCGGCGCCGACTTCATCCGCCAGGTCGTGCTCGCCGGCGCGGCGCGCAAGCCGCCCGACTCGCTGCGGCCCGAGGGGATGGGACTCGACTTCTCGATCGACGGACTCGAGGGTCCCGCGGGCTTCCCGTTGCTCGTCGAAGCCCTCGTGCGGCGGGGCTACACCGACGGTGAAGTCGACGCGATCGTCTCCGACAACCTGACCGCCTTCCTCGAGCGGTCACTGCCGGGGGTGGCGGCATGAGCACTTCGCCGACGCGCCTCGAGCGCGACCCGCTGGGAACCGTCGAGGTACCCGCCGACGCGCTCTGGGGCGTCCACACGTTGCGTGCCACGCGCAACTCCGGGACGGCCGAGGGCGTGGTGACTCTGCCGGACCGTCCCGCGCTGCTGCGGGCGTTGGTCCAGGTCAAGATCGCCGCCGCGAGAGCGAACGTCGAGGCGGGCGCGCTGGCGCCGGAGATCGGCGAGGCGATCGCCACGGCGGGCCGTGAGGTGCTTCAAGGCCGGTGGCACGACCAGTTCCCGGCCAACCTCGTCCAAGGCGGCGGCGGGACCGGGACCAACATGAACGTCAACGAGGTGCTCGCCAACCGCGCCGGCGAGCTGCTGGGCGGCGCGCGCGGCGCCTACGACCGCGTCCACCCCAACGACCACGTCAACCGCTCGCAGTCGACCAACGACGTCTACCCGACCGCACTCCAGCTCGCGACGATCGCCTCCGGCAGTGAGGCCCTCGTCGACTTCGAGCATCTGGCGGCCACCTTCGACGAGCGGGCGGCGGCCCACGCCGGCATGGAGCGGCTCGGGCGCACCTGCATGCAGGACGCCCTACCGCTCACCGTCGAGACGACCCACCGAACGCACGCCACCGCACTGCGCCGGACCGCGAGCGGCTTCGGCCGCGCGCTCGACGGCCTGCGCGCGGTACCGCTCGGCGGGACGGCGATCGGCAGCGGCGCAGGGACGCCGCCGGGCTACTCCGATCGCGTGGTCGCCCTGCTCGCCGAAGAGACGGGCATCGATCTGACGCCAGCTCCCGACCGCCACGACGCGCTCGCCAACCTCGATCCCGTCCTGTCGGTCGCCGGCGCGCTCGAGCGCGTGATGCTGTCGATGGCCCAAGTGGCCCAGGACCTGCGCTTCCTCTCCTCCGGACCGCGGGGCGGGATCGGCGAGGTCGCGCTTCCGCCGGTCCAGATGGGCTCGTCGATGATGCCCGGCAAGATCAACCCGGTGCTGCCCGAGCTGGTGCTCCAGACCAGCTTCGAGGTCCGCGCGGCACGCCATGTGGTCGAGTGCGCGACCGCCGCCGGCGAGCTCGAGCTCAACGTGATGGAGCCGGTCGTGGCCAAGCACCTGCTGGCGGCGATCGCCGACTCCGGCCGCACGCTGCGGCTGTTCGCCGACGCGTGCGTCGCCGGGCTCGAGTGGATCCCCGCGACGACGGAGGCCCACCTGCGGGGCTCGCTCCTCGACGCCGTGACGAGCGCCGCCAAGAGCGGCTGGGAGTCGACCCATCCCGTCGGCGGGCGTGAGTAGCGCTCGCGACCGCTGCGTCGCCGACGCCCACGCGATCTGCGCGATCCCGGCGCCCACCGGCGAGGAGGCGCGGCGCGGCGCGTGGATCGCCGCGCGCCTGGCCGAGAGCGGTCTCGACCCGAGGCGCGACGCGCTCGGCGACGTGACGGTCCGCTTCGGCGGCGACGGCCCGGCGCTGGTGGTCGCGGCGCACATGGACACCGTGTTCGCCGGTGTCGAGGAGATCGAGCCGCGTCACGACGTCGCGACGATCCACGCCCCGGGGATCGGCGACAACTCGCTCGGGGTCGCCGCGCTGATCGAGCTGGCCCGTGCGGCGGCCGAGCTCGACTGGGCGGGCCGGCGACCGCTCGTGCTCGCGGCGACCGTCGGCGAGGAGGGCCTCGGCAACCTGCGCGGAGTCAACGCCGTGCTCGACGCGACCGACTGCGCCGAGCTGGTCGCGATCGAGGGAGGCTTTCAGGAGCAGTTGATCGTCGGCGGAGTCGGCAGCCGCCGCTTCGAGGTGACCGTCTCCGCGCGCGGCGGCCACTCCTGGCTCGACCGCGGTGAGCCGAGCGCCGTCCACGCGCTCGTAGCTCTGCTGGCCGGCACAGTCGACGGCTGTCCCGCGCGCTCGGTCAACGTCGGCGAGATCGCCGGCGGCACCGGTGTGAACGTCATCGCCGCCTCCGCGTCGGCGCGCGTCGAGTTCCGTGACGTCGCCGAGTCGCGCCTGGCCGCCGCCGAGCGCCGTCTGCGGCGGGCGGCCCACAGCGCCGAGCGCCTCCCGCGGGCCACCGCGCGCCGCGACGGCGACGACGCTCTCACGGTGGCGATCGCCGAGCTGGGCGTCCGCCCCGCCGGGCGCACCGCCCGCCGCCACCCGCTCGTCCGCGACGCCCTGCGCGCCCGCCGTCTCGCCGGCCTGTCCCAGCCCGAGCTGACGACCTCCTCGACCGACGCCAACGCCGCGCTCGGCCGGGGAATCCCCGCCCTGACGGTCGGCATGGCGACCAACCACGGCCCACACACCCTCGCCGAACACGTCGACACCACCGGCCTCGACCGCGCGCTCGCGGCGCTGAAGACCCTCGCCGACCTCCGCACCGCGCCCGCGGCGGCCCCCGGCCAGGACGCTCGGCGCCGCTAGGCGACCGCGACGGGCCGGACCATCGATCCGGTCGCCCCGCGCACGCGCAGCGGCAGGCAGAGGAAGAGGAACTCATGCACCCCGTCGGCCGCCAGATCCTCCAGGTAGAGCAGCTCGAGGATGTGGACGCCGTTGCGCACCATCAGCTCGACGTGGGCCGGCAGCGGGTCGTCGCCGGGGGCGGGCGTCTGCTCGCAGCCCTCGGTGTCGGCGCCGACGGCGATCGCCCCGGCGGCGGCGAGCTGGGCCGCGCATTCGACGTCGATGCCCGCTCCGTAGCTGGCGGCGGCGCGCTCGCCGTCGAGTCCCCAGTGCGCCATGTAGCCGGTGCGGAAGAGGACGGCGTCGCCCTCACGCAGCGCGACGCCCTGGCGCTCGAGTGTCGCCACGGTCTCCTCCCAGCCGATCGCCTCCCCGGCCCCGAGCGTGTCGATTCCGCGGGCGGCGGGCACGTCGACGAGCACTCCGCGGCAGAGGAACGGCGGCAGCGCGGTGGCGTCGGCGACGCGCGCGCCGAAGTCGCCGATCGCCTCCGCGGAGCGTTGCCCGCCGTGGATGCGGTCCTCCTCGCCGTGGGCGACGTGGCTGAGCGCGTCGATGTGCGCGCCGGTGTGCATCGAGGTGACGATCAGCTCGCTGGCGAACGTCGTCGGCCCGTCGGCGAAGGCGGCGAGATCGCCCTGGAGGCGCAGGCCGTGCGGGGTCCGATAGCTCGTCGTCGTGAAGGGCGGGTGGCTGTCGAGCACCGGCATGCCGCTCCAGCGCCCCGGGTCGAGGTCGTAGACGATGCCACTGCGCGGCTGGCGCAGGGCCGCCAGCACGTCGGTGGAGCGCACGCGCTCGCTGGCGCCCAGCGATGGCGGCGACTCGGCCTCCGGGACCGCCCGCTGGCGCAGCCAAGACTCCTCAGAGGAGCTCATCGAGCACCTCTCCGACCGCCCGCAGGCCGAGATCGACGTCGTCGGCGGTGGCGACCAGCGGCGGGTAGAAGAACGTCGCGCCGCGATCCCCCTTGGCGTAGCCGCGCACCAGCACTCCCCGATCGTAGGCCGCGACTGCGATGTCGGACACCGTGCGGGCGGCATCGCCCTCCGGCGCCATCCAGGACACGCTCGACAGCATCCCCGCGACCGCCGTCGATGTCACCCCGTCGAGCGCGGCGATCCGCCCGAGGTGCTCGCCCACGCGCGGCTCCAGCTCGGCGGCGTGCTCGGGCAGGCGCTCACGCTCGAGGATGTCCAGCACGGTGCGCGCCGCCGCGCAGGCGACCGGGTGGCCGGAGTAGGTGGCGTTGTGCATGAACGGGCGCCCGACGAACGCGTCGGCGACCCGGCGCGAGGCGATCGCCGCCCCCATCGGCACATACGAGCTGGTGATGCCCTTGGCGACCACGGCGATGTCCGGCTTCACGCCGAAGTGGTCGCAGCCGAACATCCGCCCCGTGCGGCCGAAGCCGTCGACGACCTCGTCGGCGATCAGCAGGATGCCGTGGCGGTCGCAGATGTCGCGCAGCGCCTGCCAGTAGCCGTCCTCGGGGACCTTGACGGAGCCGTGCATCGAGATCGGCTCGGCGATCAGCGCGGCGACCGTCAACGGCTCCTCGCGCTGGACGATCGCCTCGATCTCGGCGGCGGCGGCCAGCGTCGGGAACTCCGGCGCGTGTACGAAGCCGGGCACCAGCGGCGCGAACGGCTCGCGCAGGACGGGGTTGCCGTTGGCCGAGAGCGCCCCGTAGCCGACGCCGTGGTAGGAGCCGTCGCGGGCGATGATCTTCTTGCGCTGCGGCTCCCCCTGACGTTCGTGGTAGACGCGCGCCATCTTGAACGCGGTCTCGACCGCCTCGCTGCCGCTCGAGCCGAAGTAGAACTTCGGGTCCTCGGGCGGCACCAGCGGAGCCAGCCGCTCGCACAGCTCCACGACCCAGGGATGGGTGTGGCCCTCGTCGAGCGAGACGAACTCGAGCGTGCGGATCTGCTCGGCGATCGCATCCGCCATCTCGGGCCGCGCGTGGCCGATCGGGCAGGCGCCGAGGTGCTGGCAGCCGTCGAGCAGCCGTCGGCCGTCGGCGTCGACGAGGTAGGCCCCGTCGCCGGCGACGATCTGGCGCGGGAACTTGCCCGGATAGCGGCGCTCGAGCAGGTCGAAGTCGGTGAAGAAGTGGTGGACCCGTCGCGGGGCGAGGTCGCGGAAGCGGTCCTGGGCTTCGGTTGCGAGCACGTCGAGACTCCTAGTCCTATGATGAGCGCATTGCGCGCTTTATGCGCGCACTGCGACCTACCCTACAGCAACCCAGAGCGCCGCGAAAGGGCGGCGAGAGGAGGCCAGGATGCAGCTCGCTGACCAGATCGCGGTCGTCACGGGGGCCAGTTCCGGCATCGGCGCCGCGGCGGCACGTCGTCTCGCTGCCGAGGGCGCGAGCGTCGCCCTCGTCGGACGCGACGGGGACCGCCTGGCCGTCGTCGCCGACGAGCTGGAGGCGGCCGGTGGCCGGACCTTGAAGATCGCCGCCGACATCGTCGACGGCGATGCGCCCGAGCGGATCGTCGAGGCCACGCGCGCGGAGCTGGGGCCGATCGACGTGCTCGTCCACTCGGCCGGGATCTACCGGCGCGGACCCTTCGGGGAGCTGCCGCTGGCCGATCTCGACCTCCAGTGGGCGGTCAACGCGCGCGCGCCCTACGCCCTCACCAGGGCCGCCCTGCCCGACCTGCTCGGCGGCGGACGGGTGGTCTTCCTCGGCTCGCGGGCAGGCCAGGTCGGCCTCGCCGAGCGGGCGGCCTACGGTGCCAGCAAGGCCGCCGTCCAGGTGATGGTCGAGGCGCTCGCCGTCGAGCTCGCCGAGCGCGGGGTGCGCATCAACGGCGTTGCGCCGGGCTTCGTCGCGACGCCGATGAACGCCAGCCTGCGGACCGACCCCGCGATGACCGAGTTCCTGCTCTCGATGATTCCCGCCGGCCGCCTCGGCACGCCCGAGCAGATCGCCGACGCCATCCTCTTCCTGGTCTCCGACGCCGCCGCCTACGTCCACGGCCACATGCTCAACGTCGACGGCGGCTACCCGAGCACTCCCGCGGCCCCGCCCAGCTAGGCGCGCGCCGCCCGCGCCTCCTCGTGACCCTCCTCGCTCAGGAGCTCGTAGAAGGAGATCTCGAAGTTCGACACGTGGGGCAGCCAGATCCCGTCCCACGGCTCGATGCCGCGGTCGGCGCGGTCCTGGCGGGCCGCCGCGAAGCGCTCGGGCGCGTCGATCTCGTAGACGCCCCAGAACCGCTGGCGGCGGGGGGCGAGGTCGTTGTCGTCGGGCTCGACCTGCAGCCGCCAGCCGCGATGGACGCCCGGGTAGGCGACGATCTCGGGCATGTGCTTGCCGTTGTACCACTCCTGGAACTCGGGCTCCTGGGCCTCGTCGAGGTCCAGGTCGGCCTTCACGCAGGCCCACCAGCGGCCGCGGCCGGGGTCGGCCTCCTCGCGGTGGAGGATGCGGTAGTAGGTCCGCTCCCAGTCGAGCACGTAGCGGTCGACGTAGGACTGCCACGGCCCCCAGGGGTCGCCGGGGTGAGAGTCGGTGCCCTCCTCCAGCGCGCGGTTGAACGTCGCGACGGCGTCGATCTCGTAGACGGCGTGGTAGCGGTGCGGGGGCGCGCCGATCGAGCCGTCGGCCTCGGCCGCGCGCATCCGCCAGGCCCGGGCGAAGCCGTCCTTGGCGGCGTACTCGCCGGCGTGGTCGTTCCACCACTCGTTGAGCGCGTCCTCGCGGTCGGCGCCCTCCGGGGCGACGTTGGCCTTGACGATCGACCAGAAGCTGCCTTGCATGGTCTGTCTCCTGTCTCGGGTCAGGTCGCCGCGGCCGCGCGGCGCTCCTCGGTGAGGCCCGTGACGGTGCAGGTCCCGGGCTCGACGACGACCCCGTAGACGGCGGCCGCCTGCTCGACGGTCACGAACTCGTTGCGGACATCGGCGGCGACCAGCTCGGGCTCGCGCTCGAACGGATCGCCCCAACCGCCCCCGGTCCCCGTCGCCAGGCGGATCAGGCCGCCCTTGGGGACCTGATGGGTGAGCGACATCCCGCCGCCGCCGATCCGCGTCCCGGCCGCGTCGAGGAAGGCGATCTCGTTGGTCGAGCCGTCGTGGCCGCCGTCGACGCCCCACGGCGGCGTGTCGCTGCGGGTCAGGAAGCCGGTCGCCGCGACCCCGTCGGCGAGGACGCGGAAGTCGCGCACGATCCCCTCGCCGCCGCGCCGCCGGCCGGCGCCGGCCGCTTCGACCGCGAAGGCGTACTGCTCGATCCGCAGGCCGTAGCGGTGCTCGGTGACCTCGACGGGCATGATGAACGTCTCGCCGTCGCCGATCGACACCAGCCCGCGCTCGCCGTCCTTGTCGATCCCCGCGCCCCAGCCGCCGGGGTTGGGCTCGAAGAGGATGAACAGCTCGCCGGTCTCGGGATGGATGCCGCTGACCACCTGGCAGGCGACCGACATGAAGTGCCCTGCCGTCGCGCGGTCGGGCATCGCGGGGGCGACCGCCTTCCAGACGAGGTCGCAGGCGCAGCAGAGCACCTCCCAGTAGGTCGACGTCGGGGTCGGCCGCTCGGCGGTGAACAGGGTCCGCCTGTCGCAGGCGATCTCGAGGACTTCGAAGCCGCCGTCGTTGAGCAGCTCGTTCGGGGCGATCAGCGCCTTGAAGACGATCCGCACCGCCGACTCCAGTCCGGTCGGCGAGCAGTTGAACGGGTGCCCGAGCTGGTCGGGCACCTCGAGGAACTCACAGCGGAAGGTGTCGGAGTCGATGGTCACCCGCACGGCGATGTCGTAGGGCCCGTCGCCGGCCTCGTTTTGGTCGATCCGGTCGCGCGCCTCGTAGACGCCGGCCGGCAGCTTCGCCAGCTCCAGCCGCGCCAGCTCGGCGCTGTGGGCGAACATGTGGTCGATCCCGCCACGGACAGCCGCCACGCCGTACTTCTCGCACAGCTCGCCGACGCGCCGGTGCGCGAGCCGACAGGAGGCCGCCTGGGCCTGCATGTCGCCCAACGCGAGGTCGGGCAGGCGCACGTTGGACGCGATGATGTCGGCGACGTTGCGGTCGAGCTCGCCGCCGTGGAAGAGCCGCACGCACGGCAGCTGCAGCCCCTCCTGGAAGACCTCGCGGGTGTCGTTGGAGACGGTGCCGGTGTCCTTGCCGCCGACGTCGGTCCAGTGCGCCTTGTTGGCCGCGAAGGCGATCAGCTCGCCGTGGTGGAAGAGCGGCATCACCAACGTCACGTCGGAGAGGTGGGTGCCGCCGCCCCGGTAGGGGTCGTTGGTGGCGAAGATGTCGCCGTCGGCCATCTCCTCGACGCCGTACTTCTCCAGCAGCGTCACCACCGACGGGCCGATCGTGCCGAGGAAGAGCGGGATCCCGTTGCCGTGGGTGATCATCCGCCCCTCGGGATCGGTCAGGCCGACGGCGAAGTCGAGCACCTCGTAGACGAGCGGGGTCTGGGAGGTGCGCTGGGTGGTGACGAACATCTCGTCGCCGGTGGCGATCAGCGCATCACGGACGATCTCGATGGTGAACGGATCGGTCTCTCTGGCGGTCATGACGCTCCGATCGCGGTCGTCGCCGCCGGCGCGCCGCCGGCGGCCGGTGGGCGCGTGTCGATCACGATGCTGCCGAGCTCGTCGACGGCGAACGTCTGGCCCGGCAGGACGACCGTCGTCGCCGCGGGGTCCTCGACGATCGCGGGTCCGGCGGCGGCCGCGCCGGCGCCGAGCCGGGCACGCTGGAAGATCGCCGTCGCGCGCGGCGCGCCGTCGCCGAAGTCGACCATCCGCTCGCCGGTCAGCGCCCGCTCGACGTCGTCGTCGGGGTCGAGCCGCGGCAGCTTCGGCTTCTCGACCTCGCCGAGGACGGTCATGTGGAAGTTGACCAGCTCGACCGGCTTGTCGATACGGAAGGTGTACAGCCGCTCGTGGGCTTCGTGGAAGGAGTCGACCGCCGCCGCGACGTCCGCGGCGCTCAACTCGCCGGGCGGCCACTGCACGCGCACGCTGTGCTCCTGGCCGGCGTAGCGCATGTCCACCGCGCGCGCGAGCGTGAGCCGCTCGCGCCCGAGGCCGTCGTCGGCGAGCGCCGCGATCGCGTACTGCTCGACCTCTTCCCAGATCCGCATCAGATCGGCGGACTCGACCTCGCCGGCAGCGACGATGTGGGTGCGCACGTAGTCGGCGCGCAGGTCGGTCATCAGCATGCCCCAGGCAGAGAAGTGGGCGGGGGCGGGCGGCACGATCACGCTCGGCACGTGCAGCTCCTCGGCGAGCGCCGCCGCGTGCAGCGAGCCGCCGCCGCCGAAGGCGACCATGTCGAACTCGCGCGGGTCACGACCGCGTCGCACCGAGACCAGCTTGAGCGCGGCGACCATCTTGGCGTTGGCGAGGCGCAGCACCCCGGCCGCGGCCTCGTCGACCGAGACCTCGAGCCGCGCGGCGAGCTTGCCCATCATCTCTCGCGCCCGCTCGACCGAGACCTCGAGCTCGCCGCCGAGGTAGTTGGCGGGATCGATCCGACCTGAGATCAGGTTGGCATCGGTGACGGTCGGCTCGAGCGAGCCCTCCGGGTAGCAGGCCGGACCCGGCATCGCTCCGGCGCTGCGCGGCCCGACCGTCAGCGCCCCGGCTCGGTCGATGCCGGCGATCGAGCCGCCGCCGGTGCCGATCTCGACGATGTCGAGCACCGGGACCCTGATCGGGTACCCGGGGAACTCGGGGGTCCACTCCGCGTGGTAGTTGGTCGAGATCGTCAGCTCGCCGCCCTCGACCAGCGACGTCTTGGCGGTCGTACCGCCGATGTCGAGCGCGAGCACGTTCTCGCGGCCGATCGCCCTGCCGATCACCGCCGCGCCCATCACGCCCGCGACCGGGCCCGACTCGATCAGCGCGATCGGCGTGCGGCGCGCACGCGCGAACGAGGCGGTTCCGCCACTGGACTGCATCACGTAGCGGCGCGGGCCGGCGCCGGCGCGGTCGAGCCCCTCGTCGAGGCCGGCGATGTAGCGGTCGGCCGTGCCCTTGACGTAGGCGTTGAGGACCACGGTGCTGGTGCGCTCGTACTCCCGCCACTCGGCGGTGATCTCGTGCGAGGCAGAGACCTCCAGCTGCGGCTGGCACTCGGCGACGATCTCGGCCGCGCGCCGCTCGTGGTCGGCGTTGGCGTAGGAGTGCAGGAAGGCGATCGCGACCGCCTCGGCGCCGGCGGCCGCCGCGCGCGCGGCGGCCGCGCGAACCTCCTCCTCGGCGAGCGCCTCGACGACGTGGCCGCGGTGGTCGAGGCGCTCGGTCACCTCGAAGCGCAGCGAGCGCTCGACGAACGGCTCGGGCTTGACGAAGCGCAGGTCGTAGAGGGCGGGACGGTTGGACCGGCCGAGCTCGAGCACGTCCCGGAACCCGCGCGTGGTGATCAGCGCCGTACGGGCGCCGCGCCGCTCGGTGATCGCGTTGACGACCACCGTCGTGCCGTGGAAGAACGAGGTCACGGCCCGGTCCCCGGACGCCCCCACCCGGTCGAGCGCCTCCAGGACACCGCGGTTGAACTCGGGCGGAGTCGTGCGGACCTTGACCAGGCCGACCTCGCCGGTGGCCTCGTCGAGGTGGACGAGATCGGTGAAGGTCCCACCGATGTCAGTGGCTACGCGCACGGGTCTGCTCCTTTGGTTCGGGAGGGCGGCGCCCGGCCCACGGTCGCGCCTGCTCGAGCTGTCCGGCGAGCGCGAACAGCGTCGACTCGTCGCCGAAGGAGGCGGCCAGGTGGCTGCCGATCGGCAGCCCGCTCGCGGCGGCGTGCAGCGGCACGCTCATCGCGGGCAGGCCCGCGAGGTTGGCGAGGCGGGTGTAGGGCGCGAAGCGCAGGTAGCGCTGGATCGTGTCCTCGACGTCGTAGAAGCCGCCGAGCTCGAGTGGCGGCTGGGCGAGCGTCGGCGTCAGCCAGGCGTCGAAGCCGTCGAGGAACCGGCCGAGCGTGAGCGCGCCGCGGTTGAGCGCCTGCAACAGCCGCTGGTGGGCGATCGCGCTGTCGGCCCGCGCGCGGGTGTAGTAGCGCCAGGTCATCGCCTCGTACTGCTCCTCGCTCGGCTCCACGCCCGCGATCCGGGCGGCCTCCTCGACCATCCAGGCGTTGCCCTCGGCCCACAACGCGAACCAGGCCTCCATCAGCTCGCTCTCGTCCAGCGCCGGACGCGCCTCCACCACCTCGTGGCCGAGCTCCTCGCAGAGCCGGGCGGTGTCCTCGTAGGCGGCGCGGACCTCGCCATCCACCTCGACGTCGAAGATCGGGCGCCACGAGGCGGCGATCCGCAGGCGGCGCGGGTCTGAGCCCAGCTCCTCGGCGAACGGCCGCGGCGGCGGCGGCGCGACGTAGGGCGAGCCCGGCAGTGGCCCCGCCGTCGCGTCGAGCAGCGCGGCGCTGTCGCGGACCGAGCGGGTGATCACGTGCTCGCAGACGATGCGGGCGTGCAGGTCGGCGTACTCGGGGCCGAAGGGGTTGCGCCCGCGCGAGGGCTTGAAGCCGAACACTCCGCAGCAGGAGGCCGGGATGCGCAGCGAACCGCCGCCGTCGTTTCCGTGTGCGACCGCGACCATCCCGGTCGCGACCGCCACCGCCGACCCGCCGCTCGAGCCGCCGGCGGTCCGGGTGGTGTCCCAGGGGTTGCGCGTCGGGCCGAACAGCCTGCCCTCGGTCACCGGGGTCGCGCCGAACTCGGAGGTGTTGGTCTTGCCGAGGATCGTCAGGCCCGCGGCTCGAAAGCGGGCGACCAGCTCGCTGTCGCCAGCGGCGACCTGCCCGGCCAGCGCCCGCGATCCCTCGGTCTGGCGCGCGCCGCCGACGCGCGCGATCAGGTCCTTGACGAGCATCGGCACCCCGCCCCACGGGCCGTCGGCGCTCCCGGCCGCCGCGAGCGCCTCGTCGAAGAGCGGCGTGACGACCGCGTTGTAGGCCCCGTCGAGCGCCTCGATCCGGGCGATCGCCGCCGCCACGAGCTCGCGCGCGGTCAGCTCGCCGCGGCCGATCGCCTCGGCCTGGCCCGTCGCGTCGCGGTCGAGCGGCTCGGTCACCGTCGCCCGTCCTCGCCTGTCCAGCCGAGATCGGCCGAGAAGGCGGCCGCGACCTCGATCAGCGCCGGCACCATCTCGCGCTCGAGCTCGGCGCCGCTGACGCGCGCCCCCGGCACCGAGATGTTGATCGCGCCGACGACCGCTCCGCCGACGCCGCGCACCGCGGCCGCCGCGGACTGGAGTCCCTGCTCGAGCTCCGCCTCGGTGTAGGAGTAGCCGCGCTGGCGGATCGCGGCCAACTCGTCGACGATCTCGTCCACGTCGACGATCGTCTGCGGCGTGAGCTCGGCGCGGTCGCTGCGCTCGAGCACGGCGCGCGCCTGGTCGGTGGGCAGCGCCGCCAGGATCGCGCGGCCGAGCGAGGTGCAGTACGCGGGCAGACGAGTGCCGATATCGATGTTGATCGACAGGATCTGCCCGGTCGCCAGCCGCGCGACGTAGACGACGTCGGTCCCGTCGAGAACGGCGAAGTTGACGGTCTCGTCGACCTCGGCCTGGAGGCGCTGCAGGTAGGGCCTCGAGACGCGGCCGAGGTGGTGGGAGTCGGTCAGGCGCACGCCCAGCCGCAGCGCCTGGCTGCCGACCGCGTAGCGGCCTCTGCCGAGCCGCTCGGCGTAGCCCGCCGAGACCAGGGTCCGCAGGAGCCGCTGCAGGGTCGAACGGTCCAGACCGGTGGCGTGCACGAGCTCCTGGGGGCTGGCGCCGTTGTCCGCCGCCGCGAGCGCGTGGAAGACCTGCAGCCCCCGCAACAGCGACCCGACGTCGCCCGAGCGCCCGCCCTTGTCGGTCTCGGTCATGTTCTCGATGTCTTCAGCCATTCGCGGAGTTTCGCGCGTTGGACACGACCGGTGACGGTGAAGGGGAGCTCGTCGACGACCACGACGCGGTCAGGGACCTGCTCGCGCTTGAGCGTCGCGCGGGCGTGGTCGAGCACGCCCGCGGCGACGGCCTGCTCGTCCTCGCCGGCGGCGGCGACCACGACGGCCACGACCTCCTCGCCGATCACCTCGTGCGCAACGCCGACCACGGCCGCGTCGTCGACCCAGCGCGCGGCGCGCAGGAGCTGCTCGAGCTCGACCGGCGAGATGTTCACGCCGTTGCGACGGATGACGTCGCCGAGACGGCCGTGGAAGAAGAAGTAGCCATCCTCGTCGCGACTGCCGAGATCGCGCGTGCGGAACCAGTCACCACGGAAGGCGGCGGCGGTCGACTCCGGATCCCGCCAGTACTCGAGGAACATCGCGTCGTTGCGGATCGCGATCTCGCCCAGCTCGCCCGGCGGCAGCTCGTTGCCGTCGGGATCGTGGATGGCGACCTCGTTGATCACCGACCCGGCGGGGTGCAGGCGGGGCCTGCCGAGCGATCCGATCCGCCGCTCCTCGATCCCGTTCACGCAACCGAACGGCGTCTCCGAGAGGCCGTAGCCCTCGACGACGCGCACCCCGAAGGTCTGCTCGAACCGCCGCTGCGCGGAGCCCGACGCGCCGGCGCTGTAGACGACGCGCAGGCGGTGGCCGGCGGCGTCGGCGGCGGTCGTCCGCACCAGCAGCATCTCCAGCAGCGAGCCGATCAGGTTGACCTCGGTCGCGCGCGAGCGCTCGACCTCGCGCCAGAACCCCGAGGCCGAGAAGCGCTCGGTCATGATCAGCGGCGCGCCGGCCGCGAGCGATCCGAGCCAGCTGTAGAAGATCGCGTTGACGTGGTAGAGCGGGAGGCAGCAGAGGACGCGATCGGCCGCCGTCAGCTCCAGCCAGTGGGCGAAGCCCTCCCCGGCCCGCGCGAGCGTCGAGAGCGCGTGGACGGCTCCCTTCGGCTTGCCGGTCGTGCCGGATGTGGTGACGATCAGCGCCGGGGTGCTCGGCGGCCGCGGGCGCGGCGCGGCGCCGCCCGGCGGCGGACCGGTGGGCAGCGAAGCGACGACCTCGACGCCGAAGACGGCGGGCGCGGACGGACGCCCGAGCACCAGCCGCGGCTCGACGAGCTCCGCGACCCGGCGCAGATCGGACTCGGGCGCCTCGTGATCGATCGGGACGGCGATCGCCCCCGCCTCGATCGCCGCCAGCGCCGAGACGACCCAGGCGCAACTCGACGGCCAGGCGAGGATCACGCGGTCGCCGGGACCGACGCCGTCGTCGGCCAGCGCGGCCGCGAGGGCGGCCGTCCGCTCACGCAGGCCGCGCCAGGTCAGCGTGCCGTCGACGGCCTCGACCGCCAAGGCGTCGGGCTGCGCGACAAGCTGGCGCTCGAGCAGCTCGATCGGCGTCGAGGCGGTGCGCTCGTTGTCTTGGGCGGTGGCGTTCATCGACTCCGGCGACGCCGCGGGAATGGCTCCGGCGGCGACGGGCCCTATGCCAGGCGCAGCTCGACTTCCCCCAGGCCCTCGAAGCGCCGCGCGCGCCCGTAGGCGGCGAGCTCGTCGAGTCCGGTGCGCAGCGAGCCGTAGACGACCACGGTGTTGAACCCCGTCGGCATGCGGCACTCCGCGGTGCCGTGGGTGAACGCGAGCTCGCCGAAGTTCGGATCCCAGGAGAGGTCTCCGACGCGCGGCAGCCGCACCTCGTTCTCCTTGTCTCGGAAGTCGAGGTCGTAGGACTTCGTCGACATGATCATGTCGCCGCTCCAGACCGCATGGATGACCGGGATCGTGAGCGGCAGCAGATCGGCGATCGCCGTCGCGGTGCGCGGGGCGCCGACGTCGAAGAGCACGCCCTCGGCACGGCCGCCCTCCCATTCGAGCACGACGCCGCGACTGCCCTCGCGCGAGCTGTTGAAGTGCTGGTCCCAGTACCAGCTGCCGGGCGCCTCAGCCATTCGAGCCCTCGTAGACGAGGTGGCGCCGGTAGAGCCGGGTGCGCGGGGTCGCGTCGTCGGCGAACGGGCCCAGTCCGCGCGCGGCCGCGAACTCGGGCGTCTCGAGCGCATCGCCGCGCGAGAGCTCGTAGATCGTCAGGTGGTGCAGCCGGCCCGCCTCGTCGGGCTCCGGCGCCGTGTAGCGCGTCGCCCGCTCGAATCCGGGGCAGGCGGTGATCTCCTCCAGGTGCACGGTGTCGTACCACTCGTTCCAGTCGTCGACGACGGCGGGATCGAGCTCGATCTCGACCACCATCACGTATTCGGGTAGGGCCACTTGTCGCTCCTCGCCTGCCGAGTCAGCCGGATAAAGCGCGTTATCTGAACTTTGTGCGCGCCATGCGCCCATCCTACCGAACGCCATGGGGTCATGCAAGACACCCGGCAGCACACCGCCACGCCGCCGCGCGGGCGACGCGATCACGACGGGGGCCGTCAGACGGCCCGCACGCTCGCCTCGTCGCGGATCTCGCCGACCAGCTCCTCGAGCACGTCCTCGAGCGCGACGACGCCGAGCAGCGCGCCGTCGGCCGAGCGGACCTGGCCCATGTGGGAGCCGGAGCGCTGCATCGTGGCGAGCGCGGCGCGCAGGCGGTCGGTCTCGCGCAACGCGGGCAGCGGCCTGATCCAGCCCTGGGCGATCGGCCGGCTGCGGTGGCGGTCCTTGGTCTCCAGCACGTCCTTGACGTGGAGGTAGCCGATCAGCCCGTCGCCGCCGGCGACCGGAAAGCGCGAGTGACCGGTGCGCGCGGCGATCTCCTCGAGCTCCTCCGGGGTGATCGTCGCCGCGACGGTCGCCAGCTGCGACAGCGGCAGCAGGACCGACCGGACGGTGCGGTCCTCGAACTCCAGCGCACCGACCAGCAGCCTGCCCTCGTGCTGGTCGATCAGCCCCTCGCGGCGCGACTCCTCGACCAGCCCCGCGACCTCGTCACGGGTGAACGCGCTGGTGACCTCGTCCTTGGGGGTGACGCCGGCCAGTCGCAGGGTGGTGTTCGCCACCCAGTTGAGGAAGGCGATGATCGGGTGCAGCACCCGCACGACCACCATCAGCGGCGGCGCGAGCGCCAGCGCCGAGCGGTCGGGCTTGGCCAGCGCGATGTTCTTGGGGACCATCTCGCCGATCACCACGTGGAGGTAGCCGACGATGCTCAGCGCGACCGCGAAGGCGATCGGATGCAGCAGCGCCGACGGGATCCCGATCGCCTCGAACGGTCCCTCGAGCAGGTGGGCGATCGCCGGCTCGCCGAGGTAGCCGAGGCCGACCGTGCAGATCGTGATCCCGAGCTGGGCGCCGGCGATCATCAGCGACACCCGCTCCATCGCGGCGATCGTCAGCCGCGCGATCCGCGACCCCTCCGCGGCGCGCGGCTCGATCGAGCTGCGGCGGGCCGAGACGAGCGCGAACTCGGCGCCGACGAAGAACGCGTTGAGCGCCAGCAGCAGGGCCGACAGGCCGATCGCCAGCCCGGAGCTCACCGCTGGTCTCCCTGCTCGGGCCCCTCGACGGCACGGCGGCGCAGTCGGAGCCGGTCGACGCGCAGGTTGTCCATCCGGGTCACCGTCAGCGTGACGTGCAGCGGCGCGCCGTCGGTGTCGGTGGTCTCGAGGTCGATCGCGTCGCCGACGCGCGGGATCCGCTGCAGCTCGTCGGAGATCAGCCCGGCGAGCGTGTCGTAGTCCTCGTCCTCGGGGATCAGCACGTGCGTCGCGCGCGCGACCTCGTCGGGGCGCAGCAGGCCCGAGAGCAGCCAGGTGCCGTCAGCGTCGAGCCAGGCGTCGTACTGGGGCAGGTCGTGCTCGTCGCGGACGTCGCCGACGATCTCCTCGACCAGGTCCTCGAGGGTGACGATCCCGTCGAAGTTGCCCCACTCGTCGATCACGACCGCCATCTGCAGGCCACCGCGCTTGAGCGTCTCGAGCAGGTTGTCGAGCTCGTGCACGGCCGGCACGAGCACCGGCGGGCTCATGATGTCGCCGACGGTGACCTCGCCGCGGCGCTCGTGCGCCACTGCCATCGCGTCCTTGACGTGGACGATCCCGACGACCTCGGCGCCCTCCTCGTCGAGCACCGGGAAGCGCGAGTGGCCGGTCTCGCGGGTGGTCGCGAAGACCTCGAGCGCGGTCGCGTCGGGGCCGAGGGCGTGGACCTTCATGCGCGGGGTCATCGCGTCGGCTGCGTGGCGCTCGCGGAACGCCAGCCAGCGCTGGAGCAGCTGCGCGGTGGCGCTGTCGAGCGTTCCCTGCTCGCCGGAGCGGCGCACCAGCGACGCCAGCTCCTCGGCCGAGCGGGCGGACGCCAGCTCCTCCTGCGGCTCGACGCCGAGGCGGCGCAGGATCGCGTTGGCGTTGCCGTTGAGGAAGCGCACGAGCAGGCCCGTCGCACGTGTGAACCCGCGCTGGAAGCCCTGCACCGAGCGGGCCACCGGCAGCGGGCGCGTGATCGCCAGGTTCTTGGGAACCAGCTCGCCGAAGACCATCGTCACGCCGGTGGCGAGCACGAGCGCGATCGCGAGCGCGAGCCCGCTCACCGCCCCGGACGGCACGCCCGCGTTCTCCAGCGGCGTGTCGATCAGCTCGGCGATCGCCGGCTCGGCGAGAAAGCCGATCAGCAGGTTGGTGACGGTGATGCCGAGCTGGGCGGCCGACAGCTGCGTCGACAGCGAGAACAGCGCCGCCAGCACGCCGCGCGCGCGGCGGTCGCCCTGCTCGGCGGCCTTCTCGACCTTCGAGCGGTCGACGGTGACGAAAGCGAACTCGGCGGCTACGAACGCCCCGCAGGCGGCGACGAGGCCGAGCGACGCCAGGACCAGCAGCAGGTCGGTCAACGCGCACCCGCCTGCCACGGCGGACGGATGCGCGAGCGACTACAGCTCGGGTCGTCGGTCATGAACGACGGTAAGAGGTGACATCGACGCCGTCAGAGTAGTGGACGGGACGGCGCGCGGCACGATCGGCGGCGGCGCCGTCTGCGGTCGGTGTCGTGACGGACGCATCAAGGTCGGGCGCCAAACTGCCGAAACGGAGTAGGTGACCCACGCCACCCCCCACGCCACCTCCTTGGCACGCCCCGCACTGGCACTCGCCGCGCTCGCGGCCGTCGCCCTCCTCTCGCTGGTCGCGCCGCCGGGGGCCGGCGCCGCGGATCGACGGGCGGTGGTGGCGTTGAGCACCGTCGCCGTCGGCGACCCCGGCAATCCCGCGGTCGCGATCGTCCCCTTCACCGACGCGATCTACCCGTCGTGCGCCGCCGCGCCCACGGGCAAGACCCCGTGCCAGACGCTCGGCGGCGTCGGCTACCGCTACGACATCGGCCGCCTCGAGATCACCGTGCGGCAGTGGGTGGCGTTCCTGAACACCGTCGATCCGACCGGGCGCGATCCCCACGACCTCTACGCCGCCACCGAGAGCGGCTCGTCCTGGCCGCGGTTCGGCCAGATCGACATGAAGCCGAGCGCCCGACGGGGCCGCCACTACTCGGTCGCCTACCGCGCGTGGGCCGACAAGCCCTACGGGTTCGCCAACTTCCTCCGCGCGGCACGGTTCGTCAACTCGGTCGACAACGGGCGCGTGCTCTCCAAGCGCGTCAATCGCGTCGACGGCGTCCGGGTGGTCACACGCAGGGTCCGGCTGTCGCAGAAGACCGAGCGCGGCATGTACGACATGGCCCGCCGCAAGGCGACCCGCGCCAAGAAGGCGGGCTTCGTCCTGCCGAGCCAGGACGAGTGGGCGAAGGCCGCCTACTACGACCCCAGCGGCGGCGGCACCCTCTCCTACTGGAAGTACCCGACCAACGCGGGTGTCTTCGGCGACGGCAGCGCGACCGCGCCCAGTCCGACCACCCTCGACGCGGACACCGGCGACGTGACCAACGCGGCGACCCAGCCGCTGGCGACCTACCACGCCACCGACATCGCGGCGCCGGCCTGGTGTCCCGCCGGAGTGCAGCCCGCCAGCGATTGCGCGGACGTCAACCCGTTCGGACTGGACTCCGACACCTACGCGAAGGCCTTCCAGGGCTCGCTGAGCACGGTCGGCCAGGCGCGGACGCCGTCGCCGTGGGGAACCCTCGACCAGGGCGGCAACGTCGTCGAGTGGACCGACACGATCACCCCGTCGCCGCTGGGCACCACCAAGGGGCGCGTCTGGCGCCGGCTGCACGGCGGGATCGCCAACGCACCGTCCTACCAGCTGTGGCTCTCGGCGGTCGGCCTCCAGCCCCAGGACAACGCGCTCTTCACGGCCACCTACCCGTGGCTGGGAATTCGGATCGGATTCGTCGGCGGCCGCGGTGAGAGGTAGTGTGGCTGGGCGTGGCCGGTGGCCACGCCCCATGCCCTCCGTCCGCTTCCAGCCGTCGCCCGCCGCACTGGCCTGCACTCTGCTCGTCCTGCTGGCAGCCGCCGTGCCGGCCACGGCCGCGGCCGCCCCCCAGAAGGGGGGCGGCAAGCCCGCCGCCGGATCGCTGACCCAGCTGCGCGGACCGAGCGGGTGCCTGATCGACCGCTCCAAGCCCAGTCGCACCTGCAAGCCCGTGCGGGCGCTCAGCGGCGCGGCGCCGTTCCTCGGCTCCAACGCGATCGCGGTCAGCCCAGACGGGCGCAACGTCTACGTCGCGTCCTCGCGCAGCGACGCGATCGCGATCTTCGCCCGCAACGCGCGCAGCGGCAAGCTGACCCAGCGGTCGGGGACCGCCGGCTGTGTCGCGCTGAAGGGCGCCGACGGCTGCGCCAAGGCACGCGGCCTCAACGGGCCGAACTCGGTCGCGGTCAGCGCCGACGGCCGCAGCGTCTACGCGACCTCCCTGATCAGCGACGCGGTCACCACCTTCCGCCGCAACCGCTCGACCGGCGCGCTCACCCAGCTGCGCGGCGCCGCCGGCTGCATCGCGGACCGCAAGGCGTCCGGCTGCGCGACCGGGCGCGCCCTCGACGGACCCGACGTCGTCGTCGTCAGCCCCGACGGGCGCAACGTCTACGTCGGCGCCTTCGTCGGCGACGCGATCGCGACCTTCGCCCGCGACGGCGCGACCGGCGCGCTCACCCAGCCCGCGGACACGACCGGCTGCACCACCAACGCCCCGACCGCCGGCTGTCTGACGGGCCTGGCGCTGGAATCGCCGGAGGGGATGGCCATCAGCGGCGACGGCGCGAGCGTCTACGTCGCCTCCGCGGTCAGCAACGCTGTCGGCGTCTTCGCGCGTGACCCGTCCAGCGGCGCGCTGACCCAGGCGACCGACGGCAGCGGCTGCATCGTCGACAGCCCGCTCGCCGGCTGCACGACCGGGACCCAGCTGGAGGGCGCCAACGCCGTGGCCGTCAGCGCGGACGGCGACGACGTCTACGTGACCTCGCTGCTGAGCAACAGCGTCACCTCCTTCACGCGCGCCACGACGGGCCTGCTGACCCAACAGGCCGGGACGTCGGCCTGCGCGATCTACGTGCTGGCCGTCGGGTGCTCGCTGGCGCGGGAGCTCCGCGCGCCCGAGGGCATCGCCGTCTCCCCCGACGGCGCGAACGTCTACGCGGCGGCCTTCGTGTCCGGCGCGATCGACGTGTTCAACCGCGCTTCCGACGGTGGCCTGATGCAGAAGCGGACCAGGCACGGCTGCCTGACCGCGGGCGCGCCGCCCGGCTGCGTCCGCGGGCGCGGCCTGCTGGGAGTCAGCTCGCTGGCCCTCAGCCCGGACGGCAGGTTCGCCTACTCGGCGGCGTTCAAGAGCAGCGCGGTCGGCGTCTTCAAACGAACGACCGCGGCACGGCCGCGCGGGAAGGGTTGAGATGGCCCCAGACGGGATCGACGCGCCTGAGGAGGAGCCCGACCGCGACGGGATCACCCGTGGCGACCTGCTGAAGTCGGCGGCCGGCGCCGGCGCCGGCCTGCTGCTCAGCGGGACGGCCGCGAGCGCCGGCGAGCCGACTAGCCCGCGCCCGCGGCCGCGCCGCCCGCGGCGGCCACGCAAGGTCGCGGGCATGAACGTGCTCGTGTTCATGACCGACCAGCAGCGCGCGATCCAGCACTTCCCGCCCGGTTGGGCGAGGCGCAACATGCCGGGCTTCACCCGGCTACAGCGCCACGGCATCACCTTCGACAACGCGTTCACCAACGCGTGCATGTGCTCGCCCGCCCGCTCCACGCTGATGTCGGGCTACTTCCCCGCCCAGCACGGCGTCAAGTACACGCTCGAGACCGACATGCCGGCGCCGCAGTACCCCCAGGTCGAGCTCGCGACGAGCTTCAAGAACCCCGCCACGGTCACTGCCGCCGCCGGCTACACCCCGGTCTACAAGGGCAAGTTCCACTGCAACAAGCCGGCGAACGGCTCGACGTGGGTCCCCTCCGACGTCAACCAGTACGGCTTCACCCGCTGGAATCCGCAGGACGCCGGGGCCAATCAGGACATCCCGGAGGAGGGCGGCGGGATCTACGACAACGACGGCCGCTTCATGAACTCGGTCGGAACGCCCGAGGACGGCACCGAGGGCGCGCTCCAGTACCTCAGCTCGACGGCCGCCCAGGACCAGCCGTTCTTCATGGTCGTCTCGCTGGTCAACCCCCACGACGTGCTCTTCTACCCGCGGACCTATGACAGCGCCGGCTACGACAAGTCGTGGCTGCAGGGTGAGATCGAGGTGCCGGCGACCGCGAACGAGGATCTCTCGACCAAGCCGTCGGTGCAGAAGCAGTTCCTGCGGCTGTTCAACGCCTCGGGGCCGATCCCGACGCCCCAGATGAAGCGCAACTACCTGAACTTCTACGGCAACCTGATGAAGGCTTCCGACGCCTATCTGGTCAAGATCATCCAGACGCTCGCGAAGTCGGGACTGCTCGACGACACCCTGGTGATCGCCACCGCCGACCACGGCGAGATGGGCACCGCCCACGGCGGCATGCGCCAGAAGAACTTCAACGTCTACGAGGAGTCGACGAAGGTCCCGCTCGTCTACTCCAACCCGCGACTGTTCAAGCAGCCCCAGCGCTCCGGCGCGTTGGTCTCCCACGTCGACTTCCTGCCGACGCTGGCGAGCCTCGTCGGCGCTCCGCGCTCGGCGCGCGCCGACTGGGAGGGCGTCGACTACTCGGACCTGATCCTCAGCCGCGCGGCCCGCAAGCCGCCGCCGCAGGACTACACGGTCTTCACCTACGACGACTACCAGTCCGGGCAGGCGAGCGGGCCGTACCCGGAGGCGCCCAACCACATCGTCAGCATCCGCGAGCGGCGCTACAAGATCGCCCGCTACTACGACCCCGCCGGCCAGGCGCCCGACCAGTGGGAGATGTACGACCTCGAGCGCGACCCCGTCGAGCGGGTCAACATCGCCTACCCGGGGCACAAGCGCACCGCCGAGCAGAACCGCCAGTACCGGCGGCTGCGCCGCAAGCTCGCCCGGGTCGAAAAGGCTCGCCTGCAGCCGCTTGGGTGATTTTTCGACAATCCGCAGTACAGTGGGGAGTCCGCACATAATTTGAGGAGAGCGGCATGGGAGATAACGGGAAGTCCCCGCCGGACGAGGACCCCCAGCGACTCGACGCCGACAACCTGGCGCTGAGCGACAGCGACCAGACGCTCAGCGACGGCGACCAGACGCTCAGCGATCGTGATCAGACGCTCAGCGATCGCGACCAGCAGGCCTCCGACGACGACCAGGCCGCCGCCGACCTGGATCGCGATCGCGGCGGCGACGGCGACGCCCACGCCGACTCGACCTCGCGGCGCGCCGCGCGCACCCAGGAGCGCGACGATATCTCGGCGCTGCGCGACCACACCGCCCAGGAGCGCGATACCGCCGCGGTCCGCCGTGACGCGCTCGCGCTGCTCCACGACGAGGTCGCAGAGAGGCGCGACCGCAACGCCGCGACCTCCGACTCGCGCGACACCGCCGCCGACGACGACGCCCAGGAGATCGAGGAGGTCCCCGCCCGCGCGCGCGCCAGCAGGCTCCGAGCGGCACGAGACCGCCAGCGGGCACTGCGCGACCGCGAGCAGGCGGCGCACGACCGCCGGCAGGCCGCTCAAGACCGTGAGCTTGCCGCCTACGACCGCCGCCACGCGGGCACCGACGAGCTCACGGGCGCGCGGCGGCGAGGCGTCGGCCTCGAGCAGTTACAGAGCGAGATCGAGCGATCCCGCCGCCTCGGCGGTCCGCTGGTCGCCGTCTACGTCGACGTCGACGGTCTCAAGGCCGTCAACGACACCCGCGGCCACGTCGCCGGCGACCGGCTGCTGCGCAGCGTGGCCGACGCCCTGCGCGACCACATGCGTTCCTACGATCTGCTGATGCGGCTCGGCGGCGACGAGTTCCTCTGCGTGCTGCCCGGCATCACCGCGGAGGAGGCGCGGCTGCGGCTGCACGACCTCGGTCCGGCAGGGCCGGGGCCGTGGTCGGTGAGCCTTGGCGTCAGCGTGCTGCGTGATGCCGACGATCCGCTGGCGCTGATCGATCGGGCCGACCGGGACCTGATCGCCCGGCGGGGGCGCGGCTAGGCCTCAGCCCGCCCGGCGGGCGGTCGCCCGCCCTGCCCTGGCGCCGCTCAGTGGCTCGCCGTGAGCTGACCGGCCAGCGTGTCGCGCAGCCGTGCGCTGCGGGGGTTCAGCCCGGTGACCTCCAGCTCGACGTGGTGGCGACGGTAGTGGGTCTCGATCGCGTCGAGCGCGGCGATCGCCGAGGCGTCCCAAAGATGAGCGCGGGAGAAGTCGACGATCACGCTCGGCGGATCCTCGGCGTAGCGGAAGGCGTCGATCAGCTCCTGGTCGGAGGCGAAGAACACCTCGCCGCTCACCGCGTAGAGCGCGCTCTCGCCGTCGGGGTCGACGACGCGCTCGACCTCCACCAGATGCGCGACGCGACGGGCGAACACGGCCATCGCCGTCAGCACGCCGGCGCCGACGCCGATCGCGAGGTTGTGCGTCGCGACGGTGCCCACGACGGTGACGGCCATGATCACGGTCTCCCCGCGCGGCATCCGCCGCAATGTCGCTGGCGCGATCGAGTGCCAGTCGAAGGTCGATACCGCGACGAGGATCATCACCGCGACCAACGCCGCCATCGGGATCGTCGCGACGAGCCCGCCGAGCCCCACCACGAGGACCAGCAGGAACGCGCCGGAGGCGAACGTCGAGATCCGCGTCCGGGCCCGGCTCGCGCGCACGTTGATCATCGTCTGGCCGATCATCGCGCAGCCGGCCATGCCGCCGAAGAATCCGGTGACGACGTTGGCGATGCCCTGTCCGCGCGACTCGCGGTCCTTGTCCGACGGCGTCTCGGTGATGTCGTCGACGAGCTTGGCGGTCATCAGCGACTCGAGCAGCCCGACCGCCGCCAGCGTCATCGAGTACGGCGCGATGATCGCGAGCGTCTCCAGCGAGATCGGCACCGCTGGGATTCCGAGGACCGGCAGGGTGCTCGGCAGCTCGCCCTCGTCGCCGACGGTCGGGACCGCGACCCCGACGATCGCGCAGAACGCCGTCAGCAACACGATCGCCACCAGCGGAGCGGGCACGGCCGTGGTCAGCCGCGGCAGCAGGTACATGATCGCCAGGCCGACGGCCACCAGCGCGTAGACAGCCGATCCGCCACCGGTCAGGTGCGGGACCTGCGCGAGGAAGATCAGGATCGCCAGCGCGTTGACGAAGCCGGTCATCACCGACCGCGGCACGAACCGCATCAGCTTCGCGACGCCGAGCAGACCGAGAACGACCTGGACGATCCCGGCGAGGACGGTCGCCGCGAGCAGATACTCGACGCCGTGGTCGGCGACCAGCGAGACCACGACCAGCGCCATCGCCCCGGTCGCCGCGGAGATCATCGCCGGCCGGCCGCCGGTGAAGGCGATCGCAACAGCCATCGTGAACGATGCGTAGAGCCCGACGCGGGGGTCGACGCCCGCGATGATCGAGAAGGAGATCGCCTCGGGGATCAGCGCGAGCGCGACGACCAGCCCCGCCAGCAGCTCCACTCTCAGAACGGTGGGCGACGGCAGGGCAAGCGACGACGGAACGGCAACCAGCTTTCTCATCTACGTCTCACGGTCGGTCGGCGCAGCCCGCGGTCGGGCTGCGCATTCAGTGGGGAGGAGGCTCGAGCGAGCCGATCGACTTCGGTCCTGCGGCACTGCGGGGGCCAGCTGCTCCTCCGTAGATCCCTTGCGGGGCCGTCTCGGCAGGACGCGATCTGACTGCTCACCGGCGGTTCCCCACCGGCCGCCCAGTGGGCGAGCCGGCAACCCTACACGAACGTCATGGTCAGGTGCGCGGAGCGGAGGGGCGCCCTACCGCCAGCGCCCATCGGTAAGCGGCAAGACGGTGTCCGGCCACCCCGGCGAAGTCGTGGACGCGCCGCCACTCCGGCGTCAGCTCCTCGACGGGCTCGGGCCGTCCCGCCCACGCCCTGAACGACTGCTCGTCGTCCCATTCGGCCAGGTTGAGGATGGTCGTGCCGTCGGCCCCGAGGTGGAAGTGCGCGCGCCTGAGGCCCAGCGCGGGGCGCGGATCGCTCGCGAGCGCCGCGATGACGCTGTCGGCCCACTCGCGCTGAGACGACTCGCTCGCCGCGGCGAGGGTGAGCGAGACGGCCACGACGTGGGGCCTCGAAGGCACCGGACCGCCGGTCCCGGCGCAGCGGTAGGGCCGAAGCTGGGCGACCGGACCGGGCTCGCTGCCCGGCAGGGCCGCGCCGAGCTCGCGATCGCCGTGCCACCGAGAGGCCGTCAGCTCGCCGACCGACTCCGGCCGGTCGGCATCGATCTGCGCATACTGGAGCAGGCCGGTACCGTCGACGCTGGCGAGCGCCGCGCACGCGAGCGGAGGCGTGTCGCCGGGCCATGGGCGCTCCCACGCCGAGCGCAGCGCCGCGAGCGCAGCCCGCTGGCGCTCCAGGCCGCCGACTGCCCAGCTGCGGAGCAGCACCGCGCCCACCCCCGCCCGCGCCGGGTCGAGACCCAGCTCAGCCGAGGCCATGCGCCTGGAGCATCGCGCTCACGGGGCCTCAGACCTCGATGACCACCGGGACGATCATCGGGCGACGCTTGAGGCGCCGGTGGATGAACGACGCGACGTCGTCGTGGAGGCGCTTCTCGATCACGTCGACCTCGTGGACGTCGTCGGCGGCGGCGCCGTCGAGCGAATCCTCGATCGCCTCGATGGCGGCCGCCAGGAAAGCGTCCTCCTCCTCGGCGAGCGGCACGCCGCGCAGGATCACCTCCGGGTCGGCGAGGCTGTCGCCCTCGTCGGCGGAGACCGTCGCGACCACGAAGACGATGCCGTCGGCCGAGAGCGCCGCCCGGTCGCGCAGCGCGCTGTCGGTCGGGTCGCCGAGGTCGATCCCGTCGACGAAGGTCATGCCGGCCGGCACCCGGTCGGCGAACCGCGCCCCGTCGGCGTCGATCTCCAGGGGCAGCCCGTTGTCGCCGCGGAAGATCCGCTCGCGCGGGATACCGACCGCCTCGGCCAGCTCGGAGTGCAGGCGGATCCGCTTGTGATCGCCGTGGACGGGCAGCAGGTAACGCGGCCGGGTGAGGTTGAGCATCAGCTTCAGCTCCTCGCGGTGGCCGTGGCCGGAGGTGTGGATCGGCGCGTCGCGGGCCGTCACGACGTCGCAGCCGATCTGGAAGAGACGGTCGATCGTGTCGTTGATCGCGCGCTCGTTGCCTGGTATCGGGGTCGCCGAGAAGACGATGGTGTCGCCGGCGTGGAGGCGGATCTGGCGGTGCTCCTTGTAGGCCATCCGGCGCAGCGCCGCGAGCGGCTCACCCTGGGAGCCGGTGGTCAGGATCACCAGCTCGTGATCGGGCACCTCGCCGATCTTGCGCGCATCGACGACCGACATCCCCTTCGGCACCCGCACGTGGCCGAGGTCGCGGGCGATGTTGACGTTGCGGACCATCGAGCGGCCCATCAACGCGACCTGACGGCCGGTCGCGTCGGCGGCGTCGATCGCCTGCTGCACACGGTGGATGTTCGAGGCGAAGCTCGTCAGCACGATCCGGCCCGCGCAGCGGGCGAAGACGTCGTGCAACGCGGGACCGACGTCGGACTCCGACAGCGCGAAGCCGTCCCGGTCGGCGTTGGTCGAGTCGCCGCAGAGCAGCAGCAGCCCGTCGTCGCCGAGCTTGACGAGACGCCCGATGTCGGCGGGCCGTCCGTCGACGGGCGTCTGGTCGAAGCGGTAGTCGCCGGTGAAGAACGCGGTGCCCAGCGGCGTGGTCAGCGCGACACCCGCCGCGTCGGGGATCGAGTGGGTCATGTGGACCAGCTCGATCTCGAACGGACCGGCGCGCACCCGCTCGCCCGGGTCGAGCTGGTGCAGGTCGGGCTCGAGCTTGTGCTCGCCGAGCTTGGCCTTGGCCATCGCGAGCGTCAAGCGGCGGCCGTAGACGACTGGATCGGCGCGGTCCCCGAGGCGGCGCAGCACCCAGGGCAGGCCACCGAGGTGGTCCTCGTGGCCGTGGGTGATCACGATCGCCTCGATCGCCTCGGCACGCTCGACCAGGTAGCCGAAGTCGGGCAGGACCAGGTCGATGCCGTGCATCTCGGCGGTCGGGAACCGCACGCCGGCATCAACCAGCACGATCCGCCCGTCGTACTCGACGACGGTCATGTTCTTGCCGATCTCGCCGAGGCCGCCGAGCGGCAGCACGCGCAGAGTGCCGCTCATCCGGACCCCTCGGCGAGTCGGGGCGGCGCGACGACGCCCCAGGGGGCGTCGATGCGCCAGGCGAGCGCGAGAGTGGCGAGTGAGAGGGCGGCCAGGGCGATCAGGCCACCAGCGTATCCGCCACCGGCCTCCGCCGACAGCGCGAGCACCAACGGGCCCACCGCGGCGCCGCCGATCTGGGCCGAGGAGGAGATGCCCTGCATCCGGCCGAGGCCGGCCGTCCCGTAGGCGCGCGCCCACACCGTGCCGTTGGCGGTCGACCCGAGCCCCTGTGCGGCGCCGAGCGCCAGGAAGCCCGCGAACGCGAGCGTGGCGGTCCCGACCAGCAGCAGGCCTGTCGCCGCCACGAGCGCCACCGCTATCGCCACCAGGCTCCAACGCACTGCGCAGTGATCGGCGATCGCACCGCCAGCCACCGCCCCGAGCGCGACGCAGGCCGCCATCGCGCTCAGCGCCGCGGCGACCTCACCGGTGCTCAGCCCCACCGTTCCGAGCAGCGACACCGAGTGCAGCACGAGCGCGGTGCTCACCAGCGGCGCCGCGGCGAGCACGATCAGCAGCCGCGCCACTCCCGGCCGGCGGAGGACCGAGCCCGCCGGGCCGGCGGCCACCTCACTCCGCCTCCGGACCGCGGGAGTCCGGGCCGCGACCGCGCCCAGCGGCAGGATCGCCAGGATCACGAACGCGGCGACGACCTGCAGCGCGACCCGCCAACCGAAGGCCGCGATCAGCATGGTCGCCGCCACCGGCAGCACGATCCCGGCGATCGTGATGCCCTGGGTCGCGATCGCCATCGCCCGGCCACGGCGAGCGTCGAAGCTCGCGGCGATCAGGAAGGTCCCGAGCAGCGGAAACGACCCTTGGCCGAAGCCCCGCATGAAGCACAGCGCCACCAGCACGGCGACGAGCCCGCCCGCGACGCTCAGCGTCAGGCACGCGGCGGCCAGCCCGGCGGCGACCGCGACCCAGACGGCGCCCGCGCCGCGCCGGTCGATCGCCCGGCCGACTCCGAGCACCATCGTGGCCGAGACGACGGTCGCAGCCGCATAGAGCGCGGAGAAGGCGGTCCGGGAGATCCCCGTGTCGGCCAGCACGTCATCGACGAACACGGCCAGGAAGAACGACTGGCCCGGCGCGGAGGCGATCTTCGCCACCACGCCGAGCCCGACGACCACGGCCGCCGCCCGAACCGCCGTCGAGACTCTCAACGCGAGGTGGCGCGGAGGCGCGCGATCGCGCGATCGCGAGTGGCCTGCAGGCCACCGCCCGGCGCGGCCCCGCGGCCAGCGGGAACCGTGCGCGCCACGGCACGTACGCGCTCGACCCGCTCAGCGAGTGGGGCGGGGCGCGCTCGTGTCTGTCGGCGGGCGGGGGGCATCAAGAGAGGGAAGGGCCGCCAGGCGGAAGCCGACCCTTCCGTTACGTAAGTGTAGTGATACGACTCAGCGGTCGTCGGCCGGCGGGTCGAGGTCCATCGTCGCCGACATCCACCCCGGCGTCTGGCGATCCTGCGGCGGGTCGCAGGCCGGGCAGACCTTCTCGACCCGGAACCCGATGATCGACTGCTGGGTGCCACGCGCCTTCTGCAGCAGCGGGCGCCGCTCGGGATGCATCCTCCCGCCACACGAGGGGCATTCCCACGGGTCGTGAGCCCAGGCGTGCCCGCACTCGAGGCACTCGACATGGACCACGACCTCGGCCTGCTTGCGCGGATCGTCGGTCTCCCGCCGACCCCTCAGGCGCTTGGTCTCCCCACAGCCGGGGCAGGTGAACTTCAGTGTGCGCACGCCGGATGAATCCCATCCATCGATTTCCGGGAACCCTACCGTGACGTGAGGCTTGACGGTGTGCACTGACTCCTACCGGGTCAGCATCCGCTCGAGCACCACGTCGGGGTGATCGCGCTGGAAGTGCTCGAGCATGACCTGACTGGTGAAGAGGGCGAGCAGTGTGCCGTCGGTGCGGTGGAGGAGATCGGCGCGGCGGCTCCTGGCGACCACCTCGGCGCCGGCGGGGTCGGTGCGACGGGCCAGCTTCCAAGGCGTGGTGTCGAGGCCGACGTCGACGCCGAACTCGCGCCGCAGGCGGTCGACCGCCACCTCGAACTGCAGCGGTCCGACACCGGCGAGGACCGGGGTCGGATCGGCGGCGGGGTCGCGGCGCAGGACGTGGACGACCCCCTCCTGGGCGAGCTGGTCGAGCCCGCGATGGAACTGCTTGTGCCTGGCGCTGTCGCGGTTGCGCACCCGGCGGAAGTGCTCGGGGGCGAGAGTCGGGATCGCCGGGAAGCGGACCGGCTCGTCGACGTAGAGGGTGTCCCCGACGCGCAGGTCGGCGGCGTTGACCACCCCGACCACGTCGCCTGGATAGGCGGCGTCGATGATCGTGCGGTCGTCACCGAGCACCTCGTGGGCGTGAGCCATCGCAAACGGCCGGCCGGTGCGCGCGTTGACGGCGCGCATGCCGCGCTCGAACCGGCCCGAGCAGACGCGCATGAACGCGACCCGGTCGCGGTGGCGGGGATCCATGTTGGCCTGGACCTTGAAGACCAGCGCGGAGAACGGGCCCTCGACCCGCCGCGCCGGCCCGTCGGCCGCCGGCCTCGGGGCCGGTGCGGGAGCGCGCTCGAGCAGCGCGTCGAGCAGCAGGCCGACCCCGAAGTTCGAGACCGCCGAGCCGAAGAACACCGGGCTCTGCCCGCCGGCGGCGAACGCCCCGGGGTCGAGCCCGCCGGCCACGGCGTCGAGCAGCTCCAGCTCCTCGGCGGCGACCTCCCACGCCTCGCCCTCGGCGGCGGCGGCGCGCTCGGCGTCCATCAGCTCCTCCGGTGCGCGGGTGGCGCCGCGGGCGGTCCGGGTGAAGCGGTGAAAGGCGCCCGTGGCGCGGTCCACCACCCCGCGGAAGTCGCCGGGGATGCCCACCGGCCAGCTGACCGCGCGCGGCTGGAGATCGAGCGTCGACTCGATGTGGTCGAGCATCGCCAGCGGCTCCAGGCCTGGCCGGTCGTACTTGTTGACGAAGGTGATCAGTGGGATCCGTCGGGCGCGCGCGACCTCGAACAGCCGCAGCGTCTGAGCCTCCACCCCCCTGGCGGCGTCCAGCAGCATCACGGCGCTGTCCGCCGCGGCGAGTACCCGCAGGGTGTCCTCGGAGAAGTCGCGGTGCCCGGGCGTGTCGAGCAGGTTGAGCACCGCGCCACGGCACTCGAAGCGCAGCGCCGTGGAGGTGACCGAGATGCCGCGCTGGCGCTCGATCGCCATCCAGTCCGACCGCGACGCCCGCCGGCCGCGGCGCGCGCCGTCCACCGAGCCGGCCTCGGCGACCGCGCCGCCGTAGAGCAGCAGCTTCTCGGTCAGGGTGGTCTTGCCGGCGTCGGGGTGCGAGATGATCGCGAAGGTCCGCCGCCGCGCGGCCTGCTCCGCGACCTCCCCACCACCCGCCGCCGTGGCGGGTGCGGGAGCCATCGCGGCTATCCCTTCGACTTCGCGGGGGCGCGGCGGGTCTCGGCACGCAGACGGCGGGAGAACTCCTCGGCGCGGTCGAGCTGAGCGCGCAGCTCCTCGCAGCTCTCGGCCGCCGCCGTGGCGAATCCCTTCAGCCGCTCGCGCGCGGCGGCATAGGCGGCCGGCTCGGTGCCCGCGTCGCGCACCAGGTCGCGCGCGTCGAGCAGCTCGCGCATCTCCGAGACTGTGAATCCAAGCGGCTTCATCTGCTTGATCAGCGCGAGTCGCTCGACCTCGTCTTCGGTGTAGAGCCGGAAGCCGCCCTCGGTCCGCTGAGCGGGCGTGAGCAGATCCATCTCCTCGTAGTAGCGCACGGTGCGCAGCGACAGCCCGACGCGCTCGGCGACCTCGCCGATCTGCAGCATGTCCTCGGTTGCGGCCATCGCGATCAGCGTACCTGGCCTCCCTGAGGCGGGCCGCCGGCGACCGCGCCGATGGCGCGATCGGCGAGCGCGGTCGCCTGTGAGGCGACATGGGACCGGCCGCGATCACCATCCTCAAGATGGTCGATCCAGCGCCGTGGGATCGCTCCCGCGCCAAAGCGGGCGCCGGCGATCGCGCCGGCCATCGCGGCCACGCTATCGGTCGCGCCGCCAGCTTGGACGGCGCTGACGACCGCGTCCTCGAACCGGCGGGCGAGCGCCCCCGCGGCGACCGCGGCAGCCACAGCGGCGTCCGCACGGGCCGGCACACCGGGAGCCGGGCCCGCCAGCGCGAGCGGATCGACGCCTCCCGCGCAACGCTGGACCACCGCCTCGAGCGCGGTCCGCACCGCGTCGGTCCGTGCCGCCGCGGCCGCGGCCCTCAGCGGATCCTCGCCATCGATCGCCGCGGCGACCGCCGCGGCCTGCACGGCGGCGGCGTCGACCGAGACCGGATGCGGATGGGTCACACGAGCGCTGAGCCGCGACTGGGTGTCGAGCAGCACCGAGTCTTCGAAGAAGCGGACCGCGACAGGTGCCACCCGCGCCGCCGCGCCGGCGCCCAGGGAGGCCCGACTGTCCAGCTCCTGCCGGGCGGCAAGCGTGACGGGCGTCCCGACGCGCAGCAGGGCGAGCACCCGGGTAGTGGTGGCGTCATAGCCGCGCCGAGGATCGTGGCGAGCGACCAGCGTCCGCGCCAGGTCGTCCTCGTCGACGACGTCGCAGCGCAGCAGCGACTCCGCCACCGCGATCGCCATCTCGGTGTCGTCGCTGTAGGTCCCGCGGCCCAAGCGCGCCTCGACCATCTCCACCACGACCGGGATGGCCGACAGCGGCGCACCCTCCCATGGCATGCCCAGCGCGTCTCCCGCGAAGCAGCCGAGTAGCGCGCCGACCGAGCGCTCGTGGACGCTCGGGGGATAGCTGGCGGGCAGCGGCAGGGAAACCATGCGCCTAACATTACCGTTACGTAAGCGTTGACTGAACGGAGATCGATGACCGACGCCCCAGAGAAGACCGCCAAGACCGTGACCCGCGCCGAGATCGCAGCCGCCGTCCGCCCCGTGTTCGACGCCGGCAGCGGCACCCGCGAGGACCTCCTCGACGCCGCTCTGCGCGCCAGCGCCCGGCCCGACGTCGTGGACATGATCTCGCGCCTGGCGCCATTCAAGACCTACGCCAACCTCCGCCAGATCTGGGTCGACCTCCCGGACCTGCCTGTGCGCTGACCGCAACGCCCCGCACGGGAGCACCGCCGCCGTTCAGTTGCGCTGCGGGTCCTCCCAGCCGATCTCCTCGCGCTTGCGGGCGATCTGGCGCTCGAGGACGTCGGAGTCGTAGTAGGGCAGCTCACCGGTCTCGGCGACCAGCCGGCGGTAGAGCTCCTCGGCGACGTCCTCGTTTTGCGGCGCGACGTCGCGCCACTCGCCCGGGTCGAGCTGGAGGTCGAACAGCTTGCGGTTGCCGCCGAGGTTGTCGCCGAGCAGGACCCACTGGTCGGTGCGGACGAAGAAGCGGTTGAACATGCCGCCGTAGTGCCAGTCGCGCGCGGGCGGCTCCTCCCCGTCGAGGATCACCGACAGGTCCTGGCCGTTCATCCAGCCCGGGGCCTCGACGCCGAGCAGCGCGAGGATCGTCGGCGCGACGTCGTGGGTGGAGGCGAAGTGGTAGCTGACCTCGCCCGCCGCGCGGCCGTCGGGGTGGACGACGACGAACGGCACCTGCGCCAGCTCGGGATGCAGCGAGTCGGGGATCTTCCCGATCCAGCCGCGCTCGCCGAGCAGGAAGCCGTGGTCGGAGAGCAGGATCACCGCGGTGTTGGAGTCGAGCCCCAGCTCGCGGAAGCCCTCCATGAAATGGCCGAGCCAGCGGTCGGTCATCGTCGTCGACGCGGCGTAGCAGGCGCGGGCGCGGCGCAGCTCGTCGGTGGTCAGCGAGCCGGCCGCCCCGTACTGGACGACCCCGATCTCCGAGCCGTCGTAGTCGGGGTCGCCGTAGAGGTCGATGTACTCCTCGGTCGGCGACCACGGCTCGTGCGGGTCGAAGCAGTCGATGGTCAGCAGGAACGGCTGGCTGTCACGGGCGAGGCCCTCGAGCTTGCCGCGCGCCTCCTTGAACACGCGCGCGGCGTCGGACTCCTCCTCTTCCCTGCCGTAGCCGGTGTTGGCGAGGTTCTTCTTCATCCCGTTGACGTAGCGCTCGTTCTCCCAGAGCCCGCGCGGCAGCCAGCGGCGGACCTCGCGATCGGAGACGGTGTCGGGGTCGTTGCGGGTGCCGACCCGGCCCTCGATCGACACCCAGTCGTCCCAGGAGAGGCGGAACGGCCGGTAGGAGTTGCTGAAGCCGACCGGCGGGTTGTCGGTGACCTGCACGGTGCGGTAGCCGGCGTCCCCGAGCACCTTGACCACCGTCCGGTCGAGGTCGTCGATCGGCGTCCAGCCGGGGCTGACGCCGAGATCGGCGTAGGGCTCGAAGTCGCGGTAGGGGAAGATCCGCTGGCCGGTGTAGATCGAGCGGCGCGCCGGCACGGTGACCAGCGCCTCGGGGAAGGCGCGGTTGAAGCGCAGACCACCCGCCGCGAGCGCGTCGATGTTCGGCGTGATCACCCGCCGCGAGCCGTACGCGCCGACGAAGTCGGGCCGCAGGCTGTCGAGCACGATCAGGACGACGTTGCGCACGCCCTCGCTGCCGTCGGCATCGTCGGCGGCGCAACCGGCCGCGGCGAAGGGGAGTGCCGCGCCCGCGCCCGCGACGGCGCCCGCCTGGATCAGGCGGCGGCGCGTCAGCCCGCGCGGCGGCGACGGATCGGGTGTGGCGCTGGATCTCGACATGACTGGCCTGACAACCGACGCGAGGACCGGAAGTTCCGGAGGCGCAGCTGACCCTAGCCGAGCGGTCTCCTGACCGGGCCGGGCGACCGGGCGCCTGCTACGGTGGTCGCTCAAGCTGGACTCCAGGTCCGGCACAGCCGTGCCAGCGCTCGTCGTCGTTGCCTTACCGCACCCTCCTCGTTCGCAGCACATGACCGTGGAGGAAAGACCATGGCAACAGGTACCGTGAAGTGGTTCAACGACGACAAGGGCTTCGGGTTCATCTCGCCCGATGACGACTCGAAGGAGCTCTTCGTCCATCACACAGCGATCGTCGGCGAGGGCTACCGCTCGCTCGCCGAGGGCGCGAAGGTGTCCTTCGACTCTGAGCCCGGGCCGAAGGGCCCGAAGGCGATCAACGTCCAGGCG
>Ga0307505_10000167_pt1 | contig 82220 bp, 71 predicted proteins | sample 23_S_MG_FD_202183 | JGI IMG/M metagenome (GOLD analysis project Ga0307505, IMG submission 202183) | Soil microbial communities from Populus trichocarpa stands in riparian zone in the Pacific Northwest, United States - 23_S | ecosystem: Environmental > Terrestrial > Soil > Riparian zone > Trees... | reverse complement strand
CTATGTCATGCTGTCCGGCGGCTACCTGCTCGTGCAGCGCGGGCACATCAACGTCGACATCTTCTACGGCCGCTTTCCGGCGCGCACCAAGGCCGCGGTCGACATCCTGACTTCGCTGCTCTTCTTCGCTTTCATGCTCGTCCTGCTCAAGGAAGGTTGGGAGATGGCCGAGGACGCCGTCGCCCGGATGGAGCGCTCGCACTCGGCATGGAACCCGCCGCTGTGGCCGCTGAAGCTGACGGTACCGATCGGGGCGGCACTGCTGTTCCTGCAGGGGCTGGCGAAGCTCATCGAGGACGCAGCGATCCTGTTCGGCGCGCCGATCAACGACGAGACGGCCACGGCCGGCAACGGAGAAGCCCGATGAGCGCGGAAATGATGACATTCCTGTTCTTCGGCGGCCTGCTGGTCTTCCTGTTCCTGGGCGCGCCGCTGGCGTTTATCCTCGGCGGTCTCTCCGCCGTGTTCCTCTATTTCACCTGGGGCGTGGACGGCTTCTTCATGGTGAGCAGCCGGGTGTGGAGCACCATGGGCAGCTTCACCCTGATCTCGATCCCGCTCTTCGTGCTGATGGCGCTGATCCTGGAGCGCACCGGCGTCGCACAGGCATTGTACCGTATGATGCATCTGTGGATGGGCGGCCTGCGCGGCGGGCTTGCTATCGGTACGGTCGTCATCTGCACCATCTTCGCGGCCATGGTCGGCATCAGCGGCGCGGCAGTTGTGGCCATGGGCACGGTGGCGCTGCCGGCGATGCTGGCACGCGGCTACAACAAGGAGCTCGCGCTCGGCTGCATCAACGCCGGCGGCGGGCTGGGCATCCTCATCCCGCCCAGCGTGGTTATGATCATCTTCTCGCTGAATACGGGCACGTCGGTCGGCAAACTGTTCGCGGCGGGCGTACTGCCGGGCATCCTCATCGCCGTTCTGGTTGCGATCTACATCAGCGTCCGCTGCATGATACAACCCGAGCTCGGGCCAGCGCTGCCGAAAGAAGAGCGCGGCGACTGGAAGGAAAAGCTGGTCGCCGTGCGCTCCGTATTCCTGCCGATCGTCATCGTCATGATGGTGCTGGGCTCGATCCTCGGCGGCATCGCGACGCTGACCGAGAGCGCGGCAATGGGCGTGCTGGGCGCGATCATCTCCTCGCTGGTGCACCGCACCTTCTCGTGGGCAATGCTGCACGACGCGCTGGTGCGCACCTTGCGCATCTCGGCGATGATCATGTGGATCTTCATCGGCGCGCACGTATTCAGCACGGCCTACAACGCCATGGGCGCGCAGGAACTCGTAATGAACCTCGTCGCCCACGTGCCCGGTGGCGCATGGGGCGCGCTGGCGGTGATGCTGGCCATCGTATTCGTGATGGGCATCGTGCTCGATCCCGTCGGCATCATGCTGATCACGCTGCCCATCTTCATGCCGATCGTGAACCAGCACGGCATCGACCCGATCTGGTTCGGCGTGCTGTTCGTGATCATGCTGGAAGTGGGCTACATGACGCCGCCCTTCGGCTTCAACCTGTTCTACCTGCGCGGTGTCGCCCCGCCGGAGGTGACGATGGGCGACATATATCGCTCGGTAGTCCCCTACACGTCGGTGGTGTTGCTGGGGCTGCTGATCATCGCGCTATTCCCGCAGATCGCACTGTGGCTGCCCGGCGTGCTGTTCTAGGGAGCCGAGGCCGTGGCCGAAACCCTTGCCGAGCCGGTGCTCCTGTCGATCGAGGGCGGCGTCGCGACGCTGACCCTCAACCGGCCCGGCAGCATGAACGCGCTGTCGCGCGAAATGATGCGGGCGCTGGAGGCGAAGGTGCGCAAGCTGGCGAACATGCCCGACCTGAGGGCAGTGATCGTCACCGGTGCGGGCCGCGCCTTCTGCGCCGGCGGCGACCTGGTCGAGTTCGGCGAGGCGCTGGAGACGGACAGCCGGCTTCTGCTCGAGGAGCTCGCTTACAACATGGACGTCCTCCAGCTCGTCGAGGACCTGCCCGTGCCGGTTATCGGCGCGGCCAACGGCGCGGCGGTCGCGGGCGGGCTCGAGCTCCTCTTGTGCTGCGACATCATACTGGCGGCCGAAGGAGCGAAGATCGGCGACGGCCACGCCCGCTATGGCGTGGTGCCGGCCGGTGGCGCCACCGTGCGGCTTGCCGAGAGGGTGCCGCCGTCCTGCGCGGCGCAGCTTTTCTATACGGCGTCGCTGGTGGATGCGGTCACGCTCATGCGCTGGGGCTTGGTCAACGAGGTCGTGCCAGCGGAGCGACTTGCGCCGCGCGCCATGGAAATCGCCCGCGAAATCACCCGCCAAAGCCCCGAAGTGCTCCGGCACGTGAAGGTGCTGACTGGATCCGGCACGCGCGGCCCGGAGCGGCAGGCGCGCCTGCGGGCCGAACTGGAACGTTTCGCCCTGCATGTCGAGGGCAGCGACCTGCGCCAAGGCCTCGCCGCCTTCAGGAACAAGCGGCAGCCGGATTACTAGTGAACGGCGGCATGAAGTATCCGCTCCGCGGTCGCCTCTGCGCGCGAGAACTCGGCGGCGATGGTGCCGCTCTTGGCGACCAGGATACGGTCGGACAGGTCCAGGATTTCCGGCAGGTAGGACGAGATCAGGATCACGCCGGCGCCGCTGTCGGCGAAGTCGCGGACGATCTGCCTGATCTCGGCGATAGCGCCAACGTCGACCCCGCGCGTCGGCTCATCGAAGATCACCAGCTTCGGCTGCTGCGCCAGCGATTTGGCGATCACCACCTTCTGCTGGTTGCCGCCCGACAGGTAGAGCACCGGCTGATCGCCTCCTATGTGGCGGATCGACAGGCGCTCCTCCCATTCGCTGCCAATCTGCCGCATCCGCGCCAGCGGCGCGAGCAGCGTGCGGCGGCCGAATTTCGCCAACCAGCCGAGGCCGATATTGCGCGTTACGCTCAGCGTGTCGAAGAAGCCGTCGAGCTTCCGGTCCTCGCTGACATAGGCGATTCCGTCGGCCACCGCCTGGGCGGGTAGCGCATAGCGCACCTCGCGCCCTTCGAGCCAGATGCGGCCGCCGCCGAAATTGCGCTTGGTGTGGCCCATGATCACCTTGGCCACCTCGCTGCGGCCCGAGCCGATCAGCCCGGCGATGCCGGTCACTTCGCCCGGGAAGATCGAGAACGACATGTTGTTGACCATAGAGCCCATGCGGATGTTCTCCACCCGAAGCACCGGTAGAGCCGAGCGGGCGGCGCGCGCGGCCGCCGGCGCGCCGGTCTCGACCAGATCCTCCCCGATCATGTGCCGGATCAGCCGCGCACGGTCGAAATCGGCGGCCGGGCCGGTCACCATCATCCGCCCGTTGCGCAGTACCGAGATGCGGTCGGCGTGATTGAGCGCCTCTTCCAGCGCGTGGCTGATGAAGATCATCGCCACGCCGCTGCGCTTGAGCGAGCGCATCAGGTCGAACAGGTGGTCGGTCTCCTCCGGCGTCAGCGCGGCGGTCGGCTCGTCGAGGATGATGACCCGCGCCTCGTTGAGCACGGCGCGCGCGATCTCCACCATCTGCCTCTTGGCGGCCGACAGCGAGCCGGCGAGCTGCGACGGGTCGACCTTGAAGTTCAGCCGCTGCAGCACCTGCCGCGCGGCGTTGCGTACCTTGCGCACCGAGTTGAAGGCCTTTTCCCGGCCGAGCACGATGTTCTGTGCCACCGTGAGCTGCGGCACGAGGCTCGTTTCCTGATAGACCATCGAGATGCCGCGCAGGCTGGCGTCCTTCGGCGCGGCGAAGGAGACGGCCTCGCCGTCCACCCGCAGCACGCCCGAGGACGGCGTGACCACGCCAGCGATCAGCTTGCACAGCGTCGACTTGCCGGCGCCGTTCTCTCCCACCAGCGCGTGGATCTCGCCTGCGCGGAGCTCGAAGTCGGCGTCGGCAAGTGCTGCGATGCCGCCATAGGTCTTGGTCGCCTGCTCGAGGCTGATGACGGGCTGCGCGCTCATGCCTCTGCCCCGATGTTGAGGATTTCGCCGCTCGCCTTGCTGACCGCGATGAGGCTTCCGTTCCACTCCACCAAGTCGCAGATCGCGTGGCGCTTGCCATTGGCCCGTGATTGGGCCGAGCCGACAGGCATCAGGCTTTCATCCGTCTCGACCAGCAGGCCGTATGAGAAGGAAGGCGCCCAGGGCTTCACCTCGCCGAACAGACGCGTCGCGCCAAGCTCGATCGGGAAGTCGTGGCTGAATTCCGGGTTGGCACGCGGCGCGATCCAGCGGCGCGGCTCGATTTTCGCCTTCATCTCGGCCACGAAATCCCGCTCGGTCTTGAGGAACTCGATCAGAGGATCGCGGCGAGACAGGCAGGCGAGCGCGTAACCCTTCTCGATCTTGCGCACGCGGCCTGGATAGCCGGGATAGCCCGCCTGCCGAACCTTTCCAGAGGCATCGACGATCGACGCGCGCTCCAGCAGCGTCACCAGAGGCGCGCCGGTGGCGTCGAGGCAGACGCCCATCGGGCAGTGCAGGCCCGGGCGCACGATACGGACCTCACCCGCCCTGTTCAGCGAAACAAGCTGCCCCCGCGCCTCGTCGTGCCACGCCGCGCTGGCCAGCACGTCTTCGTCCGGGCCGTAGCCGCAATCGACCAGCATCAATTCGTCTTCCGAGACGAACACGCAATCGACAACCGACGCGACACGGCCGGACGGGAGTGTCCAGCCCTCGGCTGACTGCCCCGTCGCGTCGAGGACGGCCACTCTGCCGCCCGCCAGACCGACTGCCACCAAGCCCGCCGGGCTGCGGCAAAGCGCCGTCACCGGGGCATCGAAAGTCGCCCGCGTCTCCGGGTGGGCCCCCCATGCGCCGAGCGCCATGACCCGCGGACCCGAGCTGTACAGCAATCGCCCGTCTGCCGCCACGCAGAGCGCATCGGGTGCTGCCACCCCCATTCCGGCCGCCTCGTCGAGCCTGCCATTGGGGCCCAGCACCCCTTCCAGCGTCATCGCCGGCGGCTGGTGTCGCTTCCTTTGGAAGAAGGACATCATTGCGCCGCTCCCCAATAGCTGGCAGGCCCCTGCCAGTTCTTGTCCGCCCCTTCGAGCGCGAGCCGGCCGATCTTGTCGTTGGTGACGCCGCCGAGATAGAGCGCACCCTCGTGCTCGCGCATCGAAGTGATCATGTAGAGCGGCCCGTCCGGCGCATCCCACAGCGCGTCGACGATCCGTCCGCCGCCGTCGATTTTCAGGACGCCGCCGATGTTCAAATTGCCGAACAGCCAGTTGGTCGGCGGCACGCGCTTGGTCATCCGCCGGCGCAGGCCGGGATGCCGCATTGCCTGATCGAAAACCGGGTTGCGCATGCCCGCCAGCGCGACCCAATAGCCGCCGTCCGAGGCGCGGTTGACGTTGTCGGGATAGCCCGGCAGGCCCGAGACGAGGACACGCGGCCCGGCCGACAGACGCGCGAGGTCGAAGATCAGGATCGAGCATTCCCACGTGCTTGCCACCAGGAGATGCTTGCCGTCATGCGTCAGGCAGACGCCATTCGGGAAGCGGAGGTTGTCGCACACCGTGCGAGTCTTGCGCGTGGCGGGATCGTACGACAGCAGCCGTCCGTTGGGCCGGCCTTCAAGCAGATCCAGCCCCCAGCTCTCGATGTCGTAGCGCTTGGTCGCGTCGGTGAAAAAGATCGTGCCATCCGGCGCGATGTCGAGGTCGTCTGCCATCCGGATCACGGTGTCGTCCTGCACCGAGAAGAGGCTGCGCTCTGTCTGGTCGGTCAGCAGCTCGACCTTGCCGTCGAGCGTCACCCGCACCAGCCCCATGCCGGCCACGCAGGCGACGATGCGGCACTCGCTGTCGAAGGCGAGGCCCAGCGGCCGCCCGCCGATCTTGGCCACCACCTCAGCCCTTGTGTGGTCCGGCGCGGCGATCCTGAACAGGTATCCGTCGCGGCTGCCGCAATAGATGTTGCCGTCCGCGTCGAGCAGCACGTCCTCCGGCCCGTCGACCTGGCCCGCAGCGAGGATGTCGGCGGCCGCCAATCTGGGCGCGACCTCATCCGGCATCAGCCGCTCCATGCCCCTGACCGGATCCGTGTCGAAGGCGACGGGGTCGAGATAGGTCGAAGCCAGCAGCCGGTGCCGGTTCTTGCGGAACTTCACGTCGATGGCGAGGATCAGGATGATGATCGCGCCCATCGAGAGCTGGACGAAATCGCCCCTGAAGCCGGCATTCACCATCGCATTGTTGAGGATGTAGATCGTGGCGAAGCCGATCAACACCGAAACCACGGCGCCGCGTCCCGGCACGAAACCGCCGAGGCCGACCACCAGCGCCGTCAGCACGAAAAACTCCATGCCGATGCCGGTGTCGGAGCCGACGCTGTTCTGGCGCGCGGCGAACAGAAATCCTGCGAGGCCGACGATCAGCCCGCAAAGCACGTAGGCGAGGCAGATGGTCGAGCGCACGCGGATGCCGCCGTGGCGGGCCGCCTTGCGGTTGCCGCCCACGGCCAGCACGTGCCAGCCGAAGCGCGTCTGCCGAAACATGACGAACACGAGCGTTGCCACGGCGAGCAGCACCCAGAAGCCCACCGGCAGTGTCAGCACCTTCTCGAAGCCGATCCAGTCCCATGTGTCGTCCATGCGCGCCGAGGACGATATCTCGACGAGTTGCGCCTGCGAGGCGAGCGTATAGAGGCCGCGCGTGGTGATCATCGTGCCCAGCGTCGTGAGCAGCGCGCCGCAACCCAGCAAGCCGGCGATCACGCCGTTGACCGTGCCGACCAGGGCGCCCGCCGCCAGCGTCAGCGCGAAGACGGCAGGTACCGGCAATTGGAGAATGTGGAAGCAGAACAGCGCGACGAAGGCCGACATGGCGAAGTTGGAGCCGACCGAGAGGTCGATGCCTCCGACCGCTACCACGATCAGCAGCGCGAGCACGACAAGACCGCCGTCAGCGGCGTATTGGGCAAGATTGCGCAGGTTGGAGGCCGCGAAATAGTTGTCAGTCGAGACCAGCACGCCGGCGACCACGATCACCAGAGCCAGGAATGGGATCAGGCTTTCAACCCAACCCTTCGAGAGCACGTCGGCCAAGAGGCGGCGCGGCGAAACCACCAAGCGCGGCACGCGCTGTCGTGGCAGGCTGTCAAAATCGAATTCGGCGGCCATCTCGGCTTTCCATCGAGGCAGGCGGCGCGGGCTCCGTAAGGCGGAGCTCCGCGCCGGTATCAGCATGCTTGAAACGCGGTCACATCTTCCAGCAGAGCGACGCGTCGTAGCTGTCGCCCGCCTTGATGATCTTCAGCGGCGATTGCGCGATCAGCATCGAGCCGTCGGCCGCAGCCGCGCCCTGCAATAGCAGGTCGATCATCGTGCCGGCATCGCGACCCTGGCCGTCCGCGTCGTAGCTCCATATGCGGTCCTGCACTCCGTCCTCGATCGCCTTGCAGGCGACATCGTCACCGCCGCCGGTCGAATAGACGAGCACGTCGTCGGCCTTGCCGGCGTCCTTCACGGCGTTGCCCGCGCCCATCGTGTGCACGTCCCAGTGTCCGAACACGGCGCACAGGTCCGGATGCTGCTGGAGCACCGTCGCGGTGATCTGGCGCGCCTTTTCCGGCTCCCAATCCGATGCCTGATTGGACACCACCTGGATTTCCTTGTGTTCCTCGAAGACCTTGAAGGCAGCGTCGTTCATGATGACGCTGTCAGCGGCCGTGAGCTGGCCCGGAATGATGGCGACCTTGCCGGACTTGCCGGAGCCCTCGCCACATTCCTTGACGATGTCCTCCGCGATCTCGCGGCCGATGCGCTCCCAGCTTGCACCGACGAAGGCTGCCGAGGGCTGGTTGGACTGCAGGTTGATCTGCAGAACCTTGATTCCTTCGGACTCGGCCTGCCTGATCTGGCGCGCCAGAAGCTGCACGGTCGGGTTGTGCACCACCAGCACGTCCGGCTTGTCGCTGATCGCCTTGGCCAGCAGCTCCGACATCACGCCGGTGTTGAAAGCGGCGTCGCGAACGTCAAATGAATAGCCACCGATTTCCGCATGTTCGCGCATGCGGCGCGCCCAGCCCTCGGTCAACGAGATGCCCATCGAGATCGGCACGAAGATCACTTTCTTGCCCGCCAACCTCTCGTCGGCCTGTGTCGCCGTGCCCGTCCCCATCAGGGTGCAGGCGCCCAGCAGTGCCGCTGCCGCGACCATGCCCAGTCTGCTTCCAATTCCGTAGAACATGCTTTCCTCCCTGGTTTGACACGTCATCGTCAGAGATCACCGACCGTGTCCGTCTCGGCGTCTCTGGGATTGAGATAATTGTCGGTGACGATCGCCGTCAGCAGGACAAGCCCCTTGAGCATGTCCTGTGTCTGCGTCGTGAAGTTCATCAGCGTCATGCCGTTGCGCATCACCGCGATCAGCGCCACGCCGACGATGATGTTGCGCACCCCGCCGCGTCCGCCCCTGAGCGGGATCCCGCCCAGCACGACGACTAGGATGACGTCGAACAGCAGCGTGCCGTTGGTAACGGTGCGGAAATCGACCACGCCGCTAGCCGACGCCATGACAAGCCCGGCCACAAGGGCCGTGAGCGCGCCGAACACATAGACGACGATCAGCGTCGTTCGCACCGGCAGGCCGGCAAGCCGCGCGGCCTGGAAATTGTCGCCCATCGCATAGATGACCTGACCAGCCGACATCCGGTTGAGCAGGAACCAGCAGGCTGCCAGTGTCGCGGCCATCAGCGCCACCGACACCGGGACACCGGGCAGGATGTTGCCGGCGAGGAAGGCTACCGTCGGATCCGACTTGGGCAACAACAGCAGGAATTCGCCACGCAGGATGGCGAAGCGCAGCAGGCCGACCATGAACATCGACGAGGCCAGCGTCGCCAGCATGGCCGGGATCTCGACATAGGCGATAAGCCAGGCATTGAGCAGGCCGACGGCGACCATCGCGGCGACGGCGACGAGCAGCGCCCACGGCGCCGCCACTCCATTGCTGATCAGGATGCCGAACACCGTGGCGCCGGCCACCATCTGCGCGATCAGCGACAGGTCGAGCCCGCGCGAAACAACGACGACCGCCATTCCACAACTGAGGATCGCCAGCGATGCGGAGTTCGACAGGATGACGCGGAGATTGCCGATGGTGGCGAACCCATCGACGGCCAGAGCAAAGGCCACGACGAGGACAAGCGTCGCCACGGCGACGACGCGCTCAAGCATGTTCTTCCTGCCAGAACCCTGACGAGGTATCGGCATCGCTCCCCCCGTTCGCGCCGCCCCGCCAAGCATCATCGTTCGGGCCGCCTCACACTTCAAGCCATTCGCGGCGGACGCCATCGTCGGCCATGAGGCCCGCCGGCGTGCCCTCGAACACGATGCGCCCGTGGCCCATCACGTAGACGCGGTGGGAGATGCGCAGCGCGATCACCAGCCGCTGCTCGACCAGCAGGATGGAGATGCCGCGCCGGGCGATCTCCTGAAGCAACTCGCCGATGCGCTCGACCATCTGCGGCGCAAGCCCCTCGGTCGGCTCGTCGATCATGATGAGATCGGGATCGCCCATCAGGGTCCGGCAGATCGTGAGCATCTGCTGCTCACCGCCCGACAGCGCGCCGCCCGGCGCGTTGGCGCGCTCCTTGAGTTGCGGAAACAGCCGCCACGTTTCGCCCAGGCTCCAGCGCCCGCCATCCCGTCCGCTCTTGATGCCGAGGAGCAGGTTCTGCTCCACGGTCAGCGTCGGAAAGATGGCGCGTTCCTCAGGAACATATCCGATGCCGAAATGTGCGATCTCATGCGGCGCGCAGCCGGCGATAGAGCGATCCTTGAACACCACCTCGCCCTGCGGCTGTGGATCGCCCATGATCGCCTTCAGCGTCGTCGACCGACCGACGCCGTTGCGGCCGAGGATCGAGACGATCTCATTGGCTCCGACGGTCAGGTCGACGCCTTGCAGGATGTGGCTCTTGCCGTAGTAGGCGTGGAGGTCCCTGACTGAAAGCATCACGCCACCTCCGTTCCGAGATACGCCTGCTGCACGGCCGGATTAGCCTTGATGCGTTCCGGCGTGTCGGTGGCGATGACCTGGCCGTAGACCAGCACGGAGATCCGGTCAGCGAGACCGAACACCACATGCATGTCGTGCTCGATCATGAGCAGGGTGCGCTTCTCGCTGACCTTGCGGATCAGCGCCACCACGCGTTCCGTCTCGGCGTGGCTCATGCCCGCCGTAGGTTCGTCGAGCAGAAGCACCTCAGCATTGCTGGCGATGGTCAACCCGATCTCCAGCGCGCGCTGCTCGCCATAGGTCAGCACACCGGCCGGCGTGCGCCAGCGATCGATTAGGTCGATCTCGGAAAGGATTTCCTCTGTGCGCCGGGTCACGTCGTCTAGGCGATCGACGGCGCTCCAGAACGAATATCGGTGGCCCCGCGACCACAGCGTCGCGCAGCGCACGTTCTCCCACACGCTGAGGCGCGGAAAGATGTTGGTGACCTGGAAGCTGCGGGAAAGTCCGCGCCGGTTGATGAGTTGCGGCGGCAGGCCAGCTATTTCCTCGCCCCTCAAACGAATGTTCCCCGCGGACAGTTGCAGGTGGCCACTCACGAGATGGAACAGCGTCGACTTGCCTGCTCCGTTGGGGCCGATGACGGCATGGCGCTCGCCTTCGCGCACGCTGAGATCGACACCCCGGATGATCTCGGTAGGGCCGAAACTCTTGCGCAGGGCCGCAAGCTCCAGGGCCGGGGTGAAATTGGACTCGATCATCCCGTCCTCCCTTCAGCGATCACCTCGTCATAGGCATCACGCGCGAGCCGTCCGGCGCGCAGGAACAGCCATATTCCCGCCGCTGCCAGAGCCAGCCCGGTCAACCAGGGCCAGGGCGAGGTCACGTCGAAAGGCATCGAGTACAGCGTTATGTTGGGGCCGTAGGCGGCGCGGATGCTGAACTGATGCATCGCCTCGGCGATGATGCTGAGGCCGATCACGGCGACGACACCAGGCACGAGCGCCAGCAGATACCAGGGCAGCACGCGATGCAGCTTGCCCGCGGCGATCACCGGGCCCTGCATGGCGAGCAGGCCGGCGATACCGCCAGGCGCGAACATGACCATGCCGATGAAAAGAAGCCCGACATAGAGCGGCCATATCTGTGTGGCGTCGCTGAGGATCAGTTGCAGCCAGGTGACCAGGATTGCGCCGATGATCGGACCGGCGAAGTTTCCGACACCACCGATATAGGTCATCAGAACGACGGTTCCGGACTCGACCGCGCCCATCTGTGCTGCGTTCACGATCTCGAAATTGATCACCGACAGTCCGCCAGCGACGCCCGCGAACAGGCCCGACAGGCTGAAGGCGATGAAGCGCACCCGGTTCGTGTCGTAGCCGATGAAGGCGGTGCGTTGCGCATTGTCGCGCACCGCGTTGCAGATGCGGCCGAAAGGGGTGCGGGTGATGGCGTACATCACCGCGATCGAGATGAAGCACCATCCCGCGATCAGATAGTAGACCTGAAGCTGCGGCCCGAAACTGTAGCCGAAAAACGACATAACCTCGGTACGGTCGGTGGTGATGCCTTCCTCGCCGCCGAAGAAGCGGCGCAGTATCAGCGCGCTGGAAACGACGAGCTCGCCGATGCCAAGCGTGATCATCGCGAAGGCCGTGGCGGCCCGCTTGGTCGCGATCGCACCGAACAGGGCGCCGAAGAAGAGCCCGCCCAATCCGCCGACCACCGGGAAGAGCGGCAGGGGCAGCGCCCAGGCGCCTGAGCTGGCCATGTTGAGCACATGCACCGTGACGAAGCCGCCGAGGCCGAAGAACACGGCATGACCGAAGGAGAGCAGCCCGGTTTGGCCGAGCAGCATGTTGTAGGACAGGGCGAAGACGATCATCGTGCCCATCAGGCTCATGGTGGACAGCGCCAGCCGGGAGCCGAACACATACGGCAGCAGGAGAAAGACCGCCGCCAGCGCGACCCACATCGCGTAGCGGGCGAGCGCTCCAGTGCGGCTGACGCCGACCGCACCCGAATGAGGAAGTGTGCGTGTCTGGCTCATGTGTCGCGTGTCCCCATGAGGCCGCGCGGACGGAAGATCAGGATCAGCACCAGCAGCAGGTAGGGCAGGATCGGCGCAACCTGCGCCACCGTCACCCGCCAGATGTCGCTGAGCCAGACCGACAGCACCGCGCCCACGGCCGTATTGCCGAACAGGTCTGCCAACGAGACGTTGAAGGCCACGGCGAAGGTCTGCACGAGGCCGATCAGCAGCGACGCGGCAAACGCTCCACCAAGCGATCCGAGACCGCCGACGACGACAACCACGAACAGGATCGGCCCGAGCAGCATCGCCATGCTGGACTGCGTGATGAGGATCGGGCCCGCGATGACGCCGGCTATGGCCGCAAGCCCCACGCCGACGCCGAAGACCAGCATGAAGATGCGGTCGACATTGTGGCCCAACATGCCAACCATGCCGGGATGGGTAAGCGCGGCCTGGACGATCAGCCCGATGCGGGTGCGCTTGATGACGAGCAGCAGCGCCAGGAATATGCCGATCGAGATCAGCAGCACGAACAACCGGAAAGCCGGATAATTGGTGGAGAACAGGGTGAAGGCGGGAAAGTCGAGCGCGGACGGCACCCGGTAGTCGGCCGGAAGCTTGCCCCACACCATCTCGACGAATTCCTTGATGACGAAGGTCAGGCCGAAGGTGAAGAGCAGTTCGGCGACATGGCCGTGGCGATGGACCCGCCGCAGTCCGTATCGTTCGACGGCCATGCCGATCATCGCGACCAGCACAGGGGCGATCACGAGCGCCGGCCAGAAGCCGAGCCTGCGGCTGATCTCGAAGCCGAAGAACGCGCCCAGCATGTAAAAGCTGGCATGAGCGAGGTTGAGCACGCCCATCAGGCTGAAGATGACCGTGAGGCCGCTTGCCATCAGGAACAGCAGCATACCGTAGAGGACGCCGTTCAGCGCCGAAACGAGGATGATCTCAAGCAAGGTCCCGCCTTCCCGGCGCCGCAAGCGCGGCGTCCAAAAGGTTGATGGAGGTCGGGGCGGCGCGGGAGGCGCCGCCCGTCACGAGGCGGTCAGGGCCGCTTCATCTCGCAGGACGAGGCGAGAAGGGTGGATTCGGTCGGCACAGCCGCCGCCATCTTCCAGCCCCAGCCGGTATGTTCCTCGTCGAACTTCTGACCGTCCTCGAGCGCGCCAAGCGTCGAGATGTAGAGCGGCTGGAAGAACTGATGGTCGTCGGAGCGCATGAAGCCCTCGTCGCCAGCGGCGAAGCTGTCGTGCTTCATCTCCTCGAGCTTGGGAATGAAGTCGCCGGGATCAACCGAGCCGGCTTCTTCCATCGCCTTGAAGACCATGTCCATCATGTTGAACATGCGCGGATAGTAGACCGGCGCATCAGAGAACCGTGCCATCAGGGCGCCAGCGCGTTCCTCGGCAGGCCCGTAGCCCTGATTGTTGATGCCCTCGTTGATCTGGAACACACGGTTCTCCAGCCCGGCCTGCTTGATCGCGGTCGGACCGCCGGCCCCGCCGGCATAGAAGGTGTACCAGTCGACATTAAGCCCGGCCTCGCCCGCCGCCTTGATCAGCAGGGCTAGGTCCTGCCCCCAATTGCCGGTGACGACAGTGTCGGCGCCAGACGCCTGGATCTTGGCGACATAGGGCGCGAAGTCGGTGATCTTGACCAGAGGATGGAACTCGTCGCCGACGATCTCGATGTCGGGACGCTTCTCGGTCAGCATGCGCTTGGCAGCGCCGGCGACCGCGTGACCGAAGGAGTAGTCCTGCGAGATCAGGTAGACCTTCTTGACGTCCTGATCATCCTTAATGAAGTTCGTCAGCGCTTCCATCTTGATGTCGGCGCTGGCGTCCCAGGTGAAGTGCCAATAGCTGCACTTTTCGTTGGTCAGCACCGGATCGATGGCGGCGTAGTTCAGGTGGACGATGTTCGCTCCCGGGTTGCGGTCGTTGAACTTCGTGACGAAGTCCGACACCGCGACTGCGACAGACGAGCCGTTGCCCTGCACGATGACCTGAATGCCTTCGTCGATCGCCTTCTGGACCTGAACAAGGCTGATCTGCGGGTTGGTCTGGTTGTCGTAGCCGATCACCTCGACCTTCATGCCGTTGACCCCGCCGCGCGCGTTGACCTCGTCGGCGATGAAGTTGAGCTGGTTCATGCCGATCTGGCCGATGCTCGCACCGCCGCCGGAAAGCGGATCGATGTAGCCGATCTTCAACGTATCCTGCGCCATCGCCGTCAAGGCGGTGGTGCCCAGCATGGACAGCGCGAGCGCCGTCGATCCGATCAGTTTGCGCATAGCTATTCTCCTCCCTTGAAATGAAGCCGTTGACGGGGCCTCGACCTTGCCGACCACCGCAGCGCGGATCGCGGCATCTCCTCGACTTTGAACCTGCAGCGGCCGACTTCCTGAAGCCGCCCGATCCGCCGAGTTCATGATCGTTTCCTGCTTGTCCTCCCTACGAATGAACCGCCCGCTGCGGGGCAGAGGCTCGCTCGTGTCTGGCTCCTCATCCAGCCATTCACTCACTAGATAATTAATTTGTTTCAGGCAAGAGCTACTTGCTCACGAGATGCAAAGTGTGCGGGCCGATGTCCGATCAGACTATCTTGGCAGGACCGATATCGGCATCGCCACCAAGACGACAAAGCCGCGTATGCGCCGCCACGGTCAGTGGACGGACGCACTGGCACTTCGGTGATGCGGACGGCAAGCGGATTGCCCCCATGCCGAAATGAATCGGCCTGGTCGGGTGCAGTTCCAACAGCGGCGATAAGCCAGATTCCAGCCAGCCAGAAGACCGGCGAGGGCACGCCCCACAGCGTGAGTCCGCCCAAGGCCTTGAACCAACCCTCGGTGAGCGGAACAAGATGACGTCACCGTCGACGATCATCGGATGGTCCAAAGCCGTGGACAGCGGTGCCCATCGCCAGCATCGCGAAGATCGCCGGGATCTTCACATAGGCGATGAGTATTTCGTTCAGAAGTCGGACGGCGAGGCAGAAGGCGAGTCCGCAAAGGAACACCAGCGGCATGCCGACGCCAAGCACGCCGGGGAGCGTAGCGAACAAGAGTAACATCGCAGCCGCGATGACGAGGACGATCGGTTCCTGATTGAACCGTGACCGGCCGGCGCGAACCGCCCCGTCGCTCCTACCCCATGATGATCGCCTTGCGCGGCATCCTCGGAGACCGCGCAAGGCCAGTCCGTCGTCTAGACTCCCACAGCCTTCGCCACGCCCGCTCCGCTCGCCAGTTCCCGCTCCATCTGCGTGAAGCCGTATTCCGGGACAATCTCGTGCGACCGGTCGCTGATCGCCTCCCAGTTCGCCGCCACGCGATGGGGCGCATCGATCCCTCCCCCGACATGGAGACCTTCGGTAAGGGTCACGTTGGAGCGAGCGAAATGACCGGCGCCCGCGCACAGGATCGCGCGCGTCGGGGCATCATCTCCGACAAGCGCCAGAAGGCCCGGGCTGACCAGATCAGGCGAAAGTTGCTCCAAATTCTCCTGCGTCAGCAGGCCGTCCGTCATGGCGGTAGCGGCAGTCGGCGCGAGGCAGTTGACCTTGATTCCGTACTTCTCGCCCTCCAGCGCCAAAGTCTGCATCAAGCCGACAAGCGCCATTTTCGCCGCGCCGTAGTTGGCCTGCCCGAAATTGCCGAACAGGCCCGACGACGACGTGGTGAAGACCACTCGACCGTGGCGTTGGGCGCGCATGATCTCCCACACCGCCTTGGTGCAGATCACCGACCCCATCAGATGAACGTCGACCACGGCGCGAAACTCGTCCGTCGTCATCTTGGCGAAGCTCTTGTCGCGCAGGATGCCCGCATTGTTGATCAGGATATCGACTTGGCCCCAGGCATCGACCGCCTGCGCGACCATATTGCCGACGCCGGTCTCGTCGGTGACGGAAGTCGCGGCGGCGAGGGCGTCCCCGCCCCCGGCAGCGATCTCGCGAACGACCGCCTCGGCCGCCTCTATCCTCATGTCGTTGACGATAACGCGAGCGCCAAGTCGAGACAGCATAAGAGCGTGCGATCTGCCCAACCCGCCGCCTGCGCCGGTCACAATGGCGACCCGCCCCCGCAGCACAGACACGTTCTCATTATTGTTCATCATTGGATTCACTCACTCGTCAATTAATTATTCTTGCGCAACTGAGCCCGTCTCGCGATCTAGATATTTCCGACTCGTGAACGCTCAGTTCGGCTCGTTTTTCCGGCAGATCGCGAGAAAGCCGCCGGCCATGAAGGTCGCCATGCGTCCCTTGACCGCCGCGAAGTCGTCAGACCTGCACATGCCCCCGGACAGCTTGTCGATGCGGCCCGTCCGCGCCAGCGTCAGCATCAGAGCGCCGGTGACGAAGTGATAGCCCCAAAAAATGTCCTCCGGAGCGCAGTCCGGCAGGGCCTGCTTGAGAATGCCTATCAGCCGCAGCACCACCGGATCGAAATGCTCGTCCATCATCGCCGCGCCCCATTCGGGCGTGTTCGCCACCTGGGACGCGAGCGCGGCGTAATTCTTCCAGCCCTCGCCACCCTCGATGTAGAGGTCGAGATCGGTGTCGAGAAAGGCGTGCAGCGCGCCCTCGACAGTGGGTTTGCCCCCGCAGGCCTCTTCGTAGGCATCGAGCATCCGCATGCGCCGCTCGCTGGTCACCTCGGCCCGACGTGCGAACACCTTGTCGAACAGCGACTTCTTGTCGTCGAAATAGTAGTTGATCAACGTGTGGTGGACGCCAATCTGCTTTGCGACGTCCTTCAGCGTCACGCCATACAGCCCGTGCTTCGAGAACAGAAACTCCGCGGCGTCGAGTATCTGCTCGATCATCTCGGCACGCTGCGCCGCCTTGGTGGATGCCCTGCGGCGAACCGTCTTCTTCTCGCTCAAGCCGGGTGCCCTTCTCGTCTCCACGGCCTGGCCCGCTTCGGCTTTCCGATCGGCCAACTGCATGTCCGTGCTCATGATCGCCCGTATTGCAAGCGCAGATGCGATTTGTCCACCTTGCCGGTAGCGGCCGTCGGCATTTTCCGCAGGCGCACGACTTCATCAGGTATCCACCAGGGCGCAACGCGCCCATTCAGCGGCTCCAGAATCTGTTCGTCGGTAAGGTGCTCGTCCTGGCGCAGCTCGACCAGGAGGATCGGTCGCTCTCCCCATTTCGGATCACTGCGCCCGACGACGGCCGCAAGCGAGACCTGAGGCAACCCGCTGACGATGGCCTCGATCTGCGCCGGGTTGATCCATTCCCCGCCGGACTTGATGAGATCCTTGGCGCGTCCGGTGATGACGAGATTGCCCCTCGTGTCGATGCGTGCGAGGTCACCCGTGTCGAACCACCCTTGCTCGTCGGTCGCCGGCTCCGTCTGGCCCAGATAACGCTCCACGACCGACGCGCCGCGTACGCGCAGGTGCCCTTCCGCCTCGCGCTGGCTGGAAAGCGGGCGACCCTCGGCATCCGTCAGCAGCAGGTCGATTCCGATGGGCGGCCGCCCCGAAACGCCCGCTTCGCGATTGGGATCAACGGGCGACGCGATCGTCCCTAGGGGAGAAAGCTCAGTCATTCCCCAGCTGGTCTGCACGACGACGCCCAGCCGCGTTTCGATGCGCTTCATGAGCGCCGGCGGCATCGGCGAGCCGCCGACGAGGACGCGGCGAAGGGACGGCAACTCGCCTCCTTCCGCCTCGAGATGCTCGACCAGACCAAGCCACACCGTCGGAACGCCGGACGCGACAGTGACGCCTTCCGAAGCGATCAGCCGGGCAAGACTGGCGCCGTCCATCTCGCGGCCCGGCAGCACCAGCTTGGCGCCGACTGCCGGTGCAGCGAACGGTATACCCCATGCGCTCGCGTGGAACATGGGCACCACGGGAAGGACGACATCCGCAGCTGTCAGGCCCATTACGTCCGCCTGCAACAGCCGAAGCGTATGCAGGTACGTCGACCGATGGGTATAGGTCACCCCCTTGGGCTGACCCGTTGTGCCCGAGGTGAAGCAGAGCCCGCAAGCCGTGGTCTCCGCGAAGTCGCCCCATGGCACGTCCGGCAAGGAATCCGCCAGCAGCCTGTCGAGGTGCATCTCCGGACTGCCGGTGTCCCGACCGTCGCCGTCGATGACGATAATCTGCACCGGGTGAACCTTCCCGGCGATGTCCCGCGCCAGAGGCAGAAGATCGATGCTGGCGATCAGGATTTCGGCCCGGGACTGGCTCAGCATCGCCGCCGTCTGCTGGAGGGTGAGACGCGGGTTGAGCGTATGGCAAGTCGCGCCCATTCCCATGATCGCGTACCAGGCCTCGAAATGGCCCTGGCTGTTCCATGCGAGCGTGGCAACACGGCCGCCCGGACGCACGCCGAGCTTTGCGAGCGCGCCGGACAGGCGGCAAGCCCTCTCGCGTGCACCGGCATAGCCGATGCGCTTCACCGCGCCGCCGGCTCCGGCGGTGACCACCTCCGCATCCCCGTGCCACTTCGCGGCATGGTCGATGATCTTATCGACCGTCAGCGCAAAGGACTGTATCGAACCGTCTTCCATCTATTTCCTAGGCCTCTGCTTTCGGAGGTGGCGCCGCGACCCCGACATTCCAGTTCCACGGGACGTCACCCGCGCTGCGCCGCCGGCGCACGACCTCGTCGGCGAACGCGAACATGCTGGGCAGCAACTGCGTTTCGACACGCGGCGCATCGGCGAGGCAAAGGTGAGCGCCCGCCCTCGTCCAGTCCGGCCAATCAGGATGGCCCTGCGCACGCGGGGTACCGTCGCGCGCGAACGAAATCCAGTAGTCCCCGATCGCTTTCGACATCGCCACCTCCGACGCGTCTTTAGGGATCGCCGGCCATAAAGGCGGGGTCCGATCCGGCGTTCCAAAGAGGAACGGCAGTTCGCAGGCGTGAAAACCGTGCAGGCCTGCTTCGCGGGCGGCAGCGTATCCGTGGTCGAAGTAATAGATAAACGCCGGAACGCCGGCCGCCTTCTGGGCCTCCGCGAGTTTCAGCGCCGTCCACCCGTAAAGGGCGTCGCGAATTGCCGCGAGCGAACTTTCCGCGATGTCGTCGGATGGATAGAGCGAAAGGAAACGCGTCGCGAGATTCCCGTAGCGCGTGCGAATCTCGTCTTCGTAGGCTTGCGCCGTATCGGGCAGGACCGCTGGCACGAGGAATGGCAAGGAACGGATTTCGCCGCTGTTGAAGCCCACGATCAGCGGCACCTTCGCCTGTTCGCCGCGCTCGAACATGTCGACGAGCTGGTTCGGAAGCACGTGGCCGTCGACGGTACCAACCGGAGTGAAACCCGCGCGCAGCGCGCCATCGGCAAGCTCCCGGGCACTCAGGGCGCGCAGCGCATCAATACCGTCTGCATCGAGCGCGGCGGCCAGACGCGCGCCCGCTTCCTCTGCCGGCTCCTGTCCATGCCGGACGTCACGGAGCGCTGGCAGCGAGATCATGTAGGCGCTCTGAGCGATTGCCCTTGCGAAAAGCCCTCGGGCAGCCGGCGAAGCCATCAGACAGAGCACGCTGAGCGCGCCGGCGGATTCGCCGGCAATCGTCACGTTGGCGGGGTCGCCGCCGACCGCGGCGATATTGTCCCGCACCCATCGCAGCGCCGCAATCTGGTCTAGCAGTCCATAGTTGCCCGATACCGCGTGAGGCGACTCCGCGCTCAGTTCGGGATGAGCCAAATAGCCCAACACACCGAGGCGATAATTGATGGTGACGACCACGGCCTCTCGCTGCGCCAGCCGGGCGCCGTCATACATCGGCTCGCTTCCTGCTCCCCAGATGAACGAACCGCCATGAATCCAGACCGTCACCGGCAGATCGCGGGCACCTTCCGGCGCCCAGATGTCGAGATAGAGGCAGTCTTCGCCGGTCTCCGCGAGGGGGCTGGCATATATGCTGCCTACCCGACGTGCCGGCTGGACGCAGGCTGGGCCAGGCTTCAATGCATCACGCACCCCGTCCCACCTTTGCAACGGCGCAGGAGGACGCCAGCGTCGCAATCCCGTCGGCGCAGCAGCGTAGGGAACGCCTCTATAGACACACAGTCCATCGACAGCCGCGCCGCATGCCGCGCCAGCCGGAAACTGCGCGATGCGCGAGACAAGGCCGGCCAGGCCACCCGCGTCATGGACTGCAATACCGGTCAGCGTCCACCTCCGGACGCGCAGGGTCGCGCATGCGGCAAACCTGGCATCGAACATTCCTCCGGACAGACCGCTTCCACCCCGCGGTACATCGCATCAATGATCCGCAAAGTGGCACAAGTCAACATTCACTATCTTGTGTGTTAATGTCATGGGCATTTTCCTTAAACGATCGACAGGATCGCGATGACGACGCCGACTTTCAACATTTGACGATGACATCGAAGGCCGCCAGTCTGCCTGCTATGCTCCTGCCGGCGACCCCTTCGGCTTCAGGCAGCATCGCACACCATTCCTCCGCTTCCGCAAGCGCACGTCCTGCTCTTTGCAGAAGTCTCGCCGAAGAGGATTCGCATCTGCCCGGAGACGCGTTTGCGAACCTGGGAAGTTGGCCTTGGGGCGACTGATCGGAAGTGCCGTGCGAAGGTCGATTTGCACCGCACCTGTCCGCCACGGCAGCGGACAAAAGGCCCTTACAACGCAATATTTTGAGTGACTTCAGAGGCTGGGAATGGTGCTGCGAGAGAGGATTGAACTCTCGACCTCTCCCTTACCAAGGGAGTGCTCTACCACTGAGCTACCGCAGCAGGTCCTTGAATGCGGCGGACTTCTGCCACAAGGATCACCCAAGCGCAAGCGCGGATCGGCACATTCCTCGAGGGCGCGCGTGGCCGGACGCGACCGACGTAGCGCCCGCGTCGAGCGGGCCCGTTTGGGGTGCATTCGTGATGCGTCAGCCATACCCGCGGGCGATTTGCACCGGCCGGGTGCTCTGCTATAGCTCTGCGCCGCCGGATGAACACAATTGATCGTTAGCGGCAGGACCGGACGTGGCAGGCAAGAAGGACGGCACAGGCCCGAAAGGCGACGACCGCAAGAAGGCGCGACTGGCCGAGAAGCTGCGCGCCAATTTGCAGCGGCGCAAGTCGCAGGCGCGCTCGCGGCGGGCCGGCGACTCGGACCAGAGGCCGGACGGCCTCGAACCAGCGCATACCGGCAAGGAACCCGACGGCAGCTGCTGAGACGGTATTCCCCGGAATGCGAACGACGTCATAAGCGGCTAGTTCGTGCGGGGATCGCACCGGAAGACCTTTTTGAGAAAGACGCCGGGTTGCCGGCAGAGGGGACGACGCATGGATCGCATCAGGATTGTCGGCGGCAACGAACTCAACGGATCAATTCCGATCTCTGGCGCGAAGAACGCGGCGCTGCCGCTGATGATCGCCTCCCTGCTGACCGACGAGACCCTGACGCTCGAGAACGTGCCGCATCTGGCCGACGTCGAGCAGTTGACCCGCATCCTCGGCAATCACGGCGTCGACTATTCGGTCAACGGCAGGCGCGAGGCGCAGAACTCCGTCTATGCCCGCACCATCAACCTTACGGCGGCGAGCATTGTCGACACGACGGCACCGTATGAGCTCGTCTCCAAGATGCGGGCGTCGTTCTGGGTGATCGGGCCGCTTCTGGCGCGCATGGGCGAGGCGCGGGTATCGCTGCCCGGCGGATGCGCCATCGGCACGCGGCCGGTAGACCTTTTCATCGACGGATTGCGCGCCCTTGGCGTCGAGATCGAGATCGAACGTGGCTATGTCCATGCGCGCGCCCCGAAGGGGCTGATCGGCGGACGCTATGTCTTTCCCAAGGTTTCGGTCGGGGCGACCCACGTGCTGATGATGGCAGCTGCGCTGGCCAATGGACAGACCGTGCTGGAGAACGCCGCGCGCGAACCGGAGATCGTCAACCTTGCCGAATGCCTCAACGCCATGGGCGCGAAGATCGAGGGCGCCGGCAGCGCCACCATCGTCATCGACGGCGTGGCGCGGCTTTCGGGCGCGGTGCACCAGGTCATCCCGGACCGGATCGAGACCGGCACATACGCCATGGCGGTGGCCATGACGGGCGGCGACGTTGTCCTGGAAGGCGCCCGCGCCGACCTGCTGGAAGGCGCGCTCGACGCGATCGCTCGCACGGGCGCCGAGATCACGCCGCTTAATTCCGGGATCAGGGTGCGCCGCAACGGCGCCGGCATCGCGCCGGTCGACATCACCACGGAGCCGTTTCCCGGTTTCCCGACCGATCTGCAGGCGCAGTTCATGGGCCTGATGACGCGTGCCAACGGCCGCTCGCGGATCACCGAGACCATCTTCGAGAACCGCTTCATGCATGTGCAGGAACTGGCCCGGCTCGGCGCGAAGATCACGCTCTCCGGCCAGACGGCCATCGTCGACGGCGTCGAAAGCCTCAAGGGAGCACCGGTGATGGCAACCGACCTGCGCGCGTCGGTGTCGCTGGTCATCGCCGGCCTGGCGGCGGAAGGCGAGACGGTCGTCAACCGGGTCTACCATCTCGACCGCGGATTCGAACGGCTCGAGGAGAAGCTGTCCGGCTGCGGCGCGACAATCGAGCGGCTGAGCTCGTAGTGTTGCGAGGAACGAGGGAAGAATAGGTCCGCAGGAAACTGCTGCGACTTGCCAAGGCAAGACAAATGCCTTTCTCCGCCCCATCCGCCGTGTTCCCTTGCTGACCGAATCCGCGCCCTTCCGGTTGCGCCGCACACAAAAGTCGGCATAACACCGGGAAGCCAGTTTCGGCTGCACCGGATCGCGTATCGGCCATGTCACAGCTCAAGCTAGTAGCCCTCGACGAAGAGGACCTCGCGATCGTATCGGCGCACGTTCAGGACGCCGTGCTGAAGGTCGCCGATCTCGCCTTTCTTCCTGCCGACAAGCGCTTCGTCGTCGCGATGAACCGGTTCGTCTGGGAGAACAAGCGCGGGTTGTTTTCCCGCCAGCACGAGCGCCGCCGCAGCGTGCTGCATTTCGAGAACGTGCGGGCGGTGCGAATATCCGGCTTCAAGCGGGAGGCGGGCGACGACGTGTTGTCGCTGCTCGCGCTGCGCTTCGATGCTGGCAGCGAGGCCCCGGCGGGCACGATCGAGCTGACCTGCTCCGGCGGCGCGGCGATCCAGCTCGACGTCGGCTATGTCGAGGCGCGGTTGTCCGACCTCGGCGCCGCATGGGAAACCTCCGCGCTGCCTCGGCACGCGGGCTGACAGGAAATCGCCATGCCCCTGCGCCTAGACCACAGCCATCCCGATTTCGAGCGGGCCTTCGCAGCGCTGCTCGCAGCCAAGCGCGAGGTGTCCGAGGACGTCGATGCCGTGGTGCGCGACATCATCGATCGCGTGCGCAGCGACGGCGATGCGGCCCTGGCCGAATTTACGCAGCGCTTCGACAAGCTCGACCTGGCCCAGACCCCGATGGCGGTCGGCGAGGACGAGATCGATGCGGCGGTGGCGCAGGCCGATGCCGATACGCTCGCGGCGCTGCAGCTGGCGCATGACCGCATCCGCGCGCATCACCAGCGCCAGATGCCCAAGGACGACCGCTATACGGACTCGATCGGCGTCGAACTCGGTTCGCGCTGGACGGCGGTGGAATCCGTCGGCCTCTATGTGCCCGGCGGGACGGCCAGCTATCCGAGCTCGGTGCTGATGAACGCGGTGCCGGCCAAAGTGGCCGGCGTGGAGCGCATCGTCATCACCGTGCCGTCGCCGCGCGGCGAGCTGAACCCGCTGGTGCTGGCCGCCGCCCGGCTTGCCGGCGTCTCGGAGATTTACCGTGTCGGGGGCGCGCAGGCGATCGCGGCGCTCGCCTACGGTACCGAAACCATCGCTCCGGTGGCCAAGATCGTCGGCCCGGGCAACGCCTATGTCGCGGCGGCCAAGCGGCGGGTCTTCGGCAAGGTCGGGATCGACATGATCGCCGGACCGTCGGAGGTGCTGGTGATCGCCGACGGTGCCAACGACCCGGCATGGCTGGCCGCCGACCTCTTGGCCCAGGCCGAACACGACGCTGCCGCCCAGTCGATCCTCATCACCGACAATGCGCGGCTCGCCGATGCCGTGGAGACGGAGGTCGAACGGCAGCTCGCACTGCTGCCGCGCGGCGAGATGGCGGCCGCGAGCTGGCGCGATTTTGGCGCGATCATCCTGGTGGGCGATCTCGCCAATGCCGTGCCGCTTGCCAACCGCATCGCAGCAGAGCATGTCGAACTGGCGACCGACGACGCAGAGGCGCTGCTGCCGAAGATTCGCAATGCCGGCGCCGTGTTCCTGGGCCGCCACACGCCGGAAGTGATCGGCGACTATGTCGGCGGCTCCAACCACGTGCTGCCGACGGCGCGCTCCGCCCGGTTCTCGTCGGGCTTGTCAGTGCTGGAATTCGTCAAGCGTACGTCTATCCTCAAGTTGGGGCCAGAGCAGTTGCGCGCGCTTGCGCCGGCCGCCATCGCGCTTGCCAAGGCCGAACGGCTCGACGGCCATGCCGCGTCCGTCGCCATCAGGCTGAACCCCGAAGGCTGAGCCGATGAGCGGGACCGACCAAAACGCCCGGCTGGTCGATGTCGAACTGGACGAAACGATCGGGCGCTCGACGCCAGACGTAGAGCACGAGCGGGCGGTCGCGATCTTCGACTTGATCGAGGAGAACAGCTTCCAGCCGGTGGACGACCCGGGAGACGGGCCATACCGACTTAAGCTGTCGCTGGTCGAGGCACGCCTCGTGTTCGCCATCTCGCGCGAAACCGGCGAGGACGTGGTCACCCATATCCTGTCGCTGACGCCGTTCCGCAGGGTGGTGAAGGACTACTTCCTGATCTGCGAAAGCTATTACGAGGCGATCCGCAACTCCACCCCTTCGCAGATCGAGGCGATCGACATGGGGCGACGCGGCCTGCACAATGAAGGCTCGCAGACGCTGATGGACCGGCTCTCCGGCAAGATCGACATCGATTTCGGCACGGCGCGGCGGCTGTTCACGCTGGTCTGCGTGCTGCATTGGCGCGGCTAAGCGGCCAACGCCCGGTGAGCGAGGCGCCGCAGCCCCGGTCCGTATTGTTCCTGTGCGGAATGAACGCCATACGCTCGCCCATGGCCGAGGCACTGGCTCGCGCGATCCTGCCCACAGACATCTTTCTCGCCTCGGCCGGAATCCGCTCAGGCGCGCGCGACCCCTTCGTAGACGCGGTGCTGGCCGAGAGGGGCCTTTCGCTCGGAGATCGCCAGCCGCGCCGACTGGACGAGCTGGACGACGTCTATTTCGACCTGATCGTGACGCTCGCGCCGGAGGCGCACCACGCGGCCCTCGAACTGACCCGCACGCTGGCGGTCGAGGTCGAATACTGGCCGACGGCCGATCCGTCGACGGCGACCGGCTCGCGCGAGCGAATCCTCGAAACCTATCGCGACGTGCGCGACCGTCTGGAGCGTCGCATAAGGGAGCGCTTCACTCCCGGAATAGCCTCGGAATCGGCCCAATAAGCGTGTTCACAAAGCAGGCGTAATCATATAGGTTCCGCCGAACTTTCCGGCCGGGGTGCCGGCAATATCCATTAAAACACAGGTATCGGATGCCGAAGGAAGAAGTACTCGAGTTCCCGGGCGTCGTCACTGAACTGCTGCCCAACGCAATGTTCAGGGTGAAGCTGGAGAACGAACACGAGATCATCGCCCACACGGCGGGACGCATGCGCAAGAACCGCATCCGCGTGCTCACCGGCGACAAGGTCCTCGTGGAGATGACCCCCTACGACCTGACCAAGGGTCGCATCACCTATCGCTTCAAGTAGCGGGTTAGCCCGCACTGCCCGCAGGTCTGCCATGAGCGTCTTCCAGAAGCTGGTGCTTGCATCCGGCTCGCCGAGACGGGTCGAACTTCTGCAACAGGCAGGCATCGAGCCGGACAATCTGTTTCCAGCCGACATCGACGAGACGCCGCTGCGCGCCGAGCATCCTCGCTCGCTCGCAAAGCGGCTGTCGCTCGGCAAGGCGGAAAAGGCGCTGGAAGGCCTGAAGCGCCGCGGCGAGGCCGATGACGTGTTCGTGCTGGCCGCCGACACGGTCGTGGCCGTCGGCCGGCGGATCCTGCCCAAGGCAGAATTCGTCGACGAGGCGTCCAACTGCCTGCGCTTGCTGTCCGGCCGTTCGCATCGCGTCTATTCCGGCGTGTGCCTGATCACGCCGGGTGGAAAGGTGCGCCAGCGCCTGGTGGAAACCCGCGTGCGCTTCAAGCGGCTGTCGAGCGAGGAACTGGAAAGCTATCTCGCTTCGGGCGAATGGCGCGGCAAGGCCGGCGGCTATGCCATCCAGGGCCTGGCGGGCAGCTTCGTCGTCAAGCTGGTCGGCTCCTACACCAATGTCGTCGGCTTGCCACTCTATGAGACGGTGGGACTGCTGACCGGCGACGGCTTCAAGGTTCACTTCAACTGGCTTTCCGGTCCACGGAGCTGAGCTTAGCCGATGGCACCTGCCGACACCGACAAGGTCACACCTCTCCGGCCGCGCCGCCCTTGCCCCGAATGTGGCAAGCCGTCGTCGCGCGCCTACTACCCGTTCTGCTCGGCGCGATGCAAGGACGTCGATCTCAACCGCTGGCTTTCGGGCTCCTACGCCATTCCCGTCACCGAGGCCGAGGAAAACACCGAGGAGCCGGATCGCTGAACGCATTTCGGACGCCGGCGACAGTCTGCCGCGGCTCGCCGAAGGCCTTTGGCAAATAGTGGAAAAGAGCCGCGCCTTGACGCTGGACAGGGTGAAAACTCGTGCTATAACCCACGCGCTTTCGGGCGGAACACCAACGCCGCCCGCATGAAGATCGCCTCCGGGCATCTTCCCGGCGAATGCCCAGGTAGCTCAGTTGGTAGAGCAGCGGATTGAAAATCCGCGTGTCGCTGGTTCGATTCCGGCCCTGGGCACCACTTCCAACATCTCTGGCGAATTCGCTTCGATGACCGCTGCTATATGGCGGCCTGACCTGCCAACGGGCGGTGGCAATTGCTGACCCTGCGGGTTCGCAGTGGCCCGCAAAGGCTTACCGCACAACAAATGCGGCTTATGAATATGCGGCGCTAAACGAACAGGCTGATCGCGGCGACGGCAGCCAAGGCGACCGCAAGGATGAGCAGCCAGCGGAACGCAAGCGGCTTGTGCAGGATCATGGCGTAACCGGCGGCCCACGCGGCGGTCGAAGAACCCAGGGCCAGCAGGAAGCCTTCGCGTTCGCCGAAGGCTATGGTCGCCGCGATCAGGCCGCCGATGGTCAGCGCCCCGAAAACCACGATAATGGCGATGGCGGATATCTCGAAATCGCTTTCCATCTTCGTCCCTTGATCTGGTCAGGATTCAACCCCGGCTCGAACCCTAGCAGACATCGTCCGCCGTTCAACCGGCGACCACGGCGCTTCGGGCGGTGTCGGGGATTGTATGCCGATTCCGGGATCGAGCGACCACAAGCAAGTTGCCGGAAACCCATGCCGCAAGCCGCTCAGGATAACGAAGTCGGGATTTGCCTGGCGAGATGGTGGTACGGTTGGCTGGGCTCGAACCAGCGACCCCCAGATCCACAATCTGGTGCTCTAACCAACTGAGCTACAACCGCACAACGCCTTTGGCTGGCGTGGCTCTTACGAGCAATCGCCACCGATTTCAAGTGCGGCCTACCGTCCGTTTCGCGCCAAAAAGGAAAAAGGCCGGGGGAGGAAGACCCGGCCTTTTCCTATGTCAGACCGGCGGGAGGAGGTGCCGGCCTTCATCCCCGCGTCGGGAAGGGAGGAGGTTTCCCTTCGCGGGTGTCTTCGGATCGCCAAACGCGTCAGGCGACCTTCAGTTCCTTGAATGCCTTCTCGACGGCATCCTTGATCGGCTTGGACACGTCCTCTGCCGCCTTGGTCGAAGCAGACTGGAAATCCTTTGCCTGCTCGACCGCCGTCTCGACCGACTTGCGGACGAAAGAGGTCTGCAGCTCGATGAGTTCGGACAGCGACTTGGCGCCCACCAGAGCTTCGAGATGTGCGAAGCCGGCCTCGGCATTTGCGCGTGCGGTGGCGATCGACTTGAGCGAGAATTCTCCCGCAACCGACTTGGCGTTCTCGAAGGTCGATTCGATCGCCTTCTGCGCGCTTTCGCCGCCGATCTTCAGCTTGGCGTAGGCCTCCTTCGACTGCTCCACACCCTTCTCGGCGAAAGCACGGAACTGGTCCGTCGCCTTCTCGGCGTCGAAGGTCGGGAATTCGATGGTCTCGGCGGTCTTCAAGGCTGCTTTGGTCATCGGTCAATCCTTTACACTGTGGCCGGGCGCGTCCTAGAGTGGCCCGGAAACGTTGACTTGCCGCCAATATAGGCAGTTCTTTTGTGCAATGCAACATTTTTGTTGCATTGCACCCTTCCAATTGGCGCCATTAACCAACCCGAGCGATGCCGGCGTTTAGGCTGCGCTAGGCTGTGGACGCCGCAACGGGCTGGTTTTATTAACAAACGGTTAATTCGCAGAGGCACAGCTTCGCTCCAGAGCTCGGGATTGCGCATGGCGTCAGGCCCCTATTCGTTCATCGACATCGCCGTCCTCGAAGAGGTAAGGAACCGCTTCGCCCAGGGCGATGCGCTGGTGCTTCTGACGGTGGATCTGGATGAGGTGATCTGGGCCAACGGGCCGGGCGCCGCGCTGCTCGGTTTCGCCGACATCGAGACAGTCATGGGCGCTTCGCCAGGTCTCGGTTTCGCCGCGCGGCGCCAGATCGCCGCCGCGCCCGGCTTTCCCCGCATGGGGCGCGATCGGCCGGTGGCGATCCGGCTGGCGAGCGGCACCACGAGCCGTGCCGTCAATTTCATGGTGAACAGCGTTACGCTGCCCGATGGCGAGCCGGCGGTGCTGCTTGCCGTGACGGCGCAGGTACCCGGTTCATATACACGACAGGAGATCGCCCGGCGCGTGATCGAGGGCTTCGGCGAGGCGGGCTATTTTGCAGCGCTTGTCGAAGCGGACGGCACCGCCGGCGCTGTGTCGCCCGGCTTCGACCGCCTCGGAATCGCGATCGAGACGATCCGGGAACTGGTCGCCGACGTCACTGAGGAAGCCGACCGGCTGGTCAAGCGGCTCATTCCCGCCAGCGGCCGCCTGTTGCCGGCCGGCATCGCGCGGCTGACAGACGAACCCGCCGTACATCTGCTGGTCGCAGTGGACGAGCCGGTCGAGGAACAGGCCCCGACAGCAACGGAGACGCACGTCGCTGAACCTACGGCGGCATCGACCGCCCCCGACGATGGCGATCCGGACCTGCCGGCCGCGCCATCGGATGCGGAGCTTTTCGAGCGCGTCGAGGAAGACGCGACAGCCGAATTGGCGCAGACGCTGCCAGAAGCTGCTCCCACGCCTTCCTCCGATGAACCACGCACCGAAGAGGCCGGCCATTCCGACGACTGGTATTTCGGCGCACGAGAGGACGAGAGACGATCGGCGTCGAACATGCCGACAAGCACTTCGACCCCCGATGTCGGCAAGGGCTTCAGAACGGCCGACGCCCCTGCAGCCTCGCCCGTCGCCAGCAATGCCGTTCCACTGCGCAAGCCCGGCACCGAGCCGGTGCGCTTCGTGTGGCGAACCGACGCGCAAGGCTCGTTCAGCTCGCTCTCACCAGAATTCGTCGAAGCCGTGGGCCGGCAGGCCAGCGACATCGTCGGCATGCCCTTTCGCGACGTCGCGACACACTTCGGCTTCGACCCCGAAGGCGAAATCGCCGGCCTCCTCGAACGGCGCGATACCTGGTCTGGACGGACCGTGATGTGGCCCGTCGCGGGGACCAGTTTCGTGGTGCCAGTCGATCTGGCCGCACTGCCGGTCTATGATCGCGACAGGCGTTTCGAGGGGTTCCGGGGCTTCGGCGTCGCCCGAATGGGCGAAGCCAGCGTCGACGTTGCGGCGCGCGGCTTAGCGCTCGACACGAATGTCCCGGCGATACACGAGGAAATCGAAGAGCCCGTGGAAGCCGCAGCCGACACGATCGCCGATCCTGATTCGGACGCGTTCCGCGGCGAGGTGCCCGTGATATCGATCGCCGAGCGGCGCGACCGGCGCGACAGCGACAAGGTCATCAGGCTGGCAGCACACCGCCAGTCGCAGCAGCCCGAACGGCAGCTTTCGCCGGGCGAGCGCAACGCGTTCGAGGAAATTCGCGACCGGCTGCGCAAGGACTATCAGCAAGACAACGGATCAAATGACACCGTCGCGACGGGCGCTGAGAAGCAGACCGACGATGCGACGACGGCAACTGTCGCGCCTGACGCCGACAGCGCCGTGGCATTCGACGCCGAAGACTCCATCGATACGGTAGACGTCACTGGCGACACTTTACCGGAAGAGGTCGCCGACGACGCTTTCGACGAACCTTATCTGCGCGCGCTCGATGGCGGCCAGACGGAAGAAGAAGACGGTTCGATTCCCGTTGCCTCCCGAGCGGCGGACGAGGCGGCGGACGACCGCCCGGCAACTGTTTTCGATGGCGAGCCCCGCCAGTTCGATGACCCTGGCGATTCGGGCAACGGGGCACCGGCCGAAGACTTGCTGCTATCCGAAGCACCTCCTGCGCCTCGTCCTGCGCCGCCACTCGCGCTGTCGGGCTTCGTTCCATCGGCCTTCTCCGGCGTGGACGGACGCGCCGGCATCGAAGCGGAACTGATCGCGGGGCTGCCGGTGCCGATGCTGGTTCATGCCGGCGACGACCTTTATTTCGCCAACCCGGAATTCCTGAACCTCACCGGCTATGCGAGTCTCGACCAGCTGCGGCGCGAGGGCGGCCTCGACCGGCTGATCGTCGCGCGCGGGCCAGATGAGGCGACCGGCCCGGAAGGGCGCAAGCTGATGCTGCGCACCCTCGGCGGCACCACCTTCCCGGTCGATGCGCACCTGCAATCCATCCGCTGGCGTGCCGGGTCGGCGTTGCTGCTGACGCTGCGCCGCGTCGAGCGGGACGCTCCCCGGTCGCTGCCGATCGCGAGCCCCCATCCCGGCGTCGAGGAGATGGAACGCCTCGTCGCCGAGATGCGCACGATCATCGACACCGCCACCGACGGGGTGGTGCTGATCGACGCCGACGGCAGGATTCGCAACATCAGCCGGCCCGCGGAAGCACTGTTCGGCTTCGACAGCGGGCAGGTGGAGGGCAAGCCCTTCGCCTCGCTGTTTGCCATCGAAAGCCAGAAGGCGGCGCGCGACTATCTCAACGGCCTTGCCGAGAACGGCGTCGCCAGCGTGCTCAACGACGGACGCGAAGTGATCGGCCGCGAGGCCGAAGGCCGCTTCATCCCGCTGTTCATGACCATCGGCCGGCTGCCCGGGAGCGGCGGCTACTGCGCCGTGGTGCGCGACATCACCCAGTGGAAACGGGCAGAGGAAGAACTGACACAGTCGCGCTCCCGCGCCGAGCGCGCATCCTCGCAGAAGACCGAGTTTCTCGCACGCGTCAGCCACGAGATCAGGACGCCGCTGAACGCGATCATCGGCTTCTCGGAACTGATGATCGACGAGAAGTTCGGGCCGATAGGCTCGGAGCGTTATCGCGACTATCTGCGCGACATCAACCGCTCCGGCAATCACGTGCTCGACCTAGTCAACGACCTGCTCGACATCTCCAAGATCGAGGCCGGCGAGCAGGAGATGAACTACGAAGCGGTGTCGCTCAACGACACGCTGTCGGAATCGGTCGCGTTGATGCAGCCGCAGGCTAATCGCGATCGGGTCATCATCCGGTCTTCGTTCGCCTCCCGACTGCCGGAGGTTGTGGCGGACCTGCGAAGCGTGCGTCAGATCGCGCTCAACCTTTTGTCGAATGCAATCCGCTACACGCAGGCCGGCGGCCAGGTGATCGTGTCGACGTCCTACGAGACGTCCGGCGACGTGGTCATGCGCGTGCGCGACACCGGCGTGGGCATGACGCTGGCCGAGATCGATCAGGCGCTGAAGCCGTTCAAGCAGATCAACGCGCTCAAGCGCGGCCGCCACGACGGCACCGGGCTTGGCCTGCCGCTGACCAAGGCGATGGTGGAGGCCAACCGCGCCCGCTTCCAGATCTCGTCGACGCCCGGCGACGGCACGATGGTGGAGATCACCTTCCCGTCGACCCGCGTGCTGGCCAATTGAGGCGGGCCTGCGTCAGCCGATCTCCAGCACCACATTACCCGTGACGCGGCCGCCCTCCACCGCCTCGTGGGCTGCGGCGATGTCGTCGAGCCGATACGTCTCGGCCACCGAATGCCTCAGCGCCCGTGCGACCAGTAGGTCGTTAAGCTCGGCCAAGCGCGCCGCGCGTTCCTCCCGCCGCAGCTCGTAGACGACGAAGACCTGCAACGATAGGCTGCCCCAAAGCATGGCGGGGAACGAGACCGGGATGTCGCCGGGCACGTTGGAGCCGTAGCAGACGAGCTTGCCATGGGGCGAGAGCACGCCCTTCGGCAAAAGTGCCGCCGTGGTCGACAGATCCATGTCGATGATGCCGTCGACGCCCCGGCCGTCGGTCAGCATTCGCACACGTTCGGCCACGTCCTCGTGGCGGTAATCGACCAGTTCGTCGACGCCCGCGGTGCGCGCGTGGGTCTGGCGCAGCGGCGACGCGGTGCCGATGACACGCGCGCCACGCAGCTTGGCGATCTGCACCACGTAGTGGCCGACAGCGGCCGCGGCACCGGTCACCAGCAGCGTCTTTCCCGCAATATCGCCATGCAGCGCCACGGCGTGCAGCGCCGTCAGCGCCGGGATGCCGAGGCAGGCACCGGCTGTGAAATCAATCCCGTCGGGCAACGGCACGGCCTGGCCTTCCGGCAGCGCGATGAATTCGGCCGCAGTGCCGAGCGGACGTTTCCATTGGCCGTTCCATATCCAGACGCGTTCGCCGACACGCCCGGCATCGACGCCGTCGCCGACCGCCTCGATGACCCCTGCCCCGTCAGAATGCGGGACGACTCGCGGCCCGACCATCGGCCGACCGCGCCGGCTCTTCACGTCGGACGGATTGACGCCGGATGCCGCCAGTCTCACCAGCACTTCGCCCGCGCCCGGCTGCGGCGTCGGCATCTCGCCGACAACCAGCACATCACGCGCCTCGCCGTTCCTCTCGTACCATGCCGCTTTCATGCCCGTCGCCTCCTCGCTGAAGACCCTCTAGCAAACGCGGCCGCTGCTGCACAGAATGAATGGACGAGACAGGCAGCGGCAAGAAACCATGAGCGACATTAGGACAGCAAAAGTACGGATTACAGGTCGTGTCCAGGGCGTGAGCTTTCGTGTCTGGACGCAGCGCGAGGCCAACGCGCTCGGCCTGTCGGGCTGGGTGCGCAACGAGCGGGACGGCAGCGTCAGCGCCGTCGTTTCAGGGCCGCGGGACGCGGTCGAGGCAATGCTCTCCAGGCTACACGCGGGCCCGGATGCCGCGACGGTCGAGCACGTCGCGGTCGCCGAGGCCGGTGCAGCACCTGAGTGGCGCGATTTCCGCATCCTGCGCTGACTTATTGGTGCCACAACGATGCCGCGTGGCTGGACCACGCGGGCATTCGCAAACCCGTATAGCGGGAGGCGGAGGCGCATGGCCCCGAGGAGCAAGCGTGTCCGCCGGCGAACCGTCCCATAGCGAGGCATCACCAGCGATGCGCGAGGAGCGCACGGGGTTTCTGCTCGTCTTTCTGGCTGCGCTCTGCTGGAGCCTCGGCGGCGTCATCGCGCGCTTCATCGAGGCGGGCGATTCCTGGACCATCGTATTCTGGCGGTCGGCTTGGGCCGTGGCATTTCTGGTCGGCTACATGCTGTGGCGCGACGGACTGGGCGGCACGGTCACTCTGTTCCGCAAGATGGGCCTGCCCGGGCTCGTGGTCGCCTGCTGCTTTGCGATCGCCACGTCGTCCTTCGTTGTCGCGCTGGCGCACACGACTGTCGCCAACATCCTCCTGATGCAGGCCGGCGCGCCGCTCTTCGCCGCGCTCATCGCCTTCATCGCCTTTCGCGAGCGGATTTCCGGCCCGACATGGCTGGCTATCGGCGCGGTGCTGTTCGGCGTCGGCGTGATGGTGTCGGACTCGCTTGCCGGCGCAATGTCGCCGGTCGGCGACGGGCTCGCGCTGCTTATCGTCGTCGTCTTCTCGATCGCGACCGTGCTGACGCGGCGCTTCGCGCATGTGCGGATGACGCCGGCGATGTGCCTGGGAACGGCGATAGCGGGGCTGCTCGCCGCCACACAGGCATCGACGCTTGCGGTCTCGACACCGGACATGGGCTTCCTGTTCGCATTCGGCGCGATCAATCTCGGGCTCGGCCTTGCCTTCTTCGCCACCGGCGCCAGGATGATCCCGGCGGCCTATGCCGCGCTTCTGGCGACCTTCGAGACGCTGCTGGGACCGGTGTGGGTGTGGCTTGTCCACGGCGAGGTTCCGTCCACACGCACAATGATCGGCGGTGGCATCGTCTTCTGCGCGCTGCTCGTCCACATCAGCATGGAGTTCCACCGGTTATCACGGCCGACCAAACCGGGCACGACGGGGATTGCCTCCCCCCATTGACAAGCCTTGCGGGGCAAGGGCAGGCTGCGGCCCTCGGCAACAATCAGACAGGTTTATCTTGCCAGCCAACCCAACGGGCGTTCTGGAGCCCGCCAGCGAACGCAACGCGAAGCCAAGACCAAACAATACCAAGGACAGCTCAGACGGACCGGCCAGTCCCGCCGGCAGATCGAGCGGTTTCATCTCGCCCGACCATGAACGGGAATATCTGTCCTTCATCGAAAACCATCCCGACATCGAGGCGGTCGAGTTCCTGATCGTCGATCCGAACGGCGTCATGCGCGGCAAGTGGGCGCCGGGCGACGCGCTGAAGAAGGCGTTCCAGGAAGGCGTCAATTTCCCGATGTCGCTGCACGGGCTCGATGTTTGGGGCCGCGAGGTTTCGGAGACGGGCCTGCATATCGAGACAGGCGACAAGGACGGCTATTGCCGAGCGACGCGCGGCTCGCTGTCGATCGTGCCCTGGGCAAAGCGCAAGACCGCGCAGGTGCTGCTCCAGACCTTCACGCCCGAGGGCGAGCCCTTCATGGCCGACCCGCGCCAGGTTCTGAAGCGCAAGGTGGCGGAGGTGAATGCCAAAGGGTTCTTCCCCGTCGTCGCCTTCGAGCTCGAATTCTACCTGCTCGATCCAGAGACCGACTGGGACGACGGCATGCCGGCGCCCGTCGGCGCCACGGCGGGGCCTGACCGGCTGCGCATGTACGGGCTGGACGACCTTGCCGAACATGCCGAGCTCTTCGACATGATCCGCGACGCGGCGGCGGCGCAGAGCCTGCCGATCGACACGATCATCAAGGAAGCCGCGCCAGGCCAGTTCGAGGTCAACCTAAAGCATCGCGCCGACCCGCTCAGGGCGGCCGACGACGTCATCATGCTGCGGCGCATCGTGATCGGCTGCGCCCGCGCCCATGGGCTGACTGCCACCTTCATGGCCAAGCCGTTCCTCGAGTATGCGGGCAACGGAATGCATGTGCACGCCTCAGTTCTGGATGAGGACGGCAACAACATCTTTGGCGGCGACGGCGGCCGAAAGAAGCTCGAGGCCGCCGTCGCCGGCCTGCTCAAGACCATGCCGGAATCGCTGCTGCTGTTCATCAACACCTGGAACGGCTTTCGCCGTATCACGCCCGGCTCATACGCGCCGACGCGCGCGGTGTGGGCGGAGAACAATCGCTCGGTCGCCCTGCGCATCCCCGTCTCCAACGACGAGAACCGCAGGCTGGAACACCGTATCGCTGGCGCCGACGCCAACCCCTATCTCGTAATGTCCACGCTGATCCAGGGCATGGTCGAGGGCATAGAGAAGAAGGCCGTGCCTCCGCCGCCAGTGGAAGGCAACGCCTATGAGGACGAAGGGCTGTTCCTGCCCGACGACATGGACGACGCGCTCCAGCTGATGGAGAAAAGCCGTTTCGTCGACCGCGCGCTCGGGCCGCTTCTGTCCAAAGTGTACAAGGACCTGAAGCGGACGGAGATCATGGCGTTCTGGAGCGAGATCACGCCGCTCGAAAGGACGACCTATCTTTGACGTTCCATCGGCCTTTTCGGCTTGTCGCACTGCAAAAACGCCAATAGGCTTTCATCAACAACCCGGCCGTGATGGTCCGCTGAACGAGCCGGGGCAGACCAAGACAGAGGAGAACCATATGTTTCGCAGGGTGCTGCTGCTTTCCACCGTTTCGCTCGGCGTCGCCTTCGCGGCTGGCGCGCAGGCGCAAGACCGCGTCGTCAACGTCTACAACTGGTCGGACTACATCGACGACTCGCTGATCCAGGAATTCACCGAAAAGACCGGCATCCGCGTCGTCTACGACGTGTTCGATTCCAACGAGCTGCTGGAGACGAAGCTGCTGGCCGGCGGTTCGGGCTACGATGTCGTCGTACCGACCGGCTCGTTCCTCGCGCGCCAGATCCAGGCCGGCGTGTTCCAGAAACTGGACAAGGAAAAGCTGCCCAACCTGAAGAACATGTGGGACGTGATTACCGATCGCACGGACAAGTACGATCCGGGCGGCGAATACTCGATCAACTACATGTGGGGCACTGTCGGCATCGGCTACAACGTGCAGAAGGCCGCCGAAATCCTCGGTACCGAGGATATCGATAGCTGGGACGTCCTGTTCAAACCCGAGAACGCGGCCAAATTCGCGGCCTGCGGCATCTACATGCTGGACTCGCCCTCCGACATGATCCCGATCGCGCTCAACTATCTGGGCATCGATCCCAACAGCACCGAGCAGGACGACATCGCCAAGGCCGAGGAGTTGTTCCTGGCGATCCGTCCGTCCATCCGCAAGTTCCACTCGTCGGAATACATCAACGCGCTGGCCAACGGCGACATCTGCATGGCTGTCGGCTGGTCGGGCGACGTGCTCCAGGCGCGTGACCGCGCCGACGAGGCGGACCAGGGCGTCGGCGTCGCCTATGTGGCGCCGAAGGAAGGTACGCAGATGTGGTTCGACCAGATGGCGATCCCGGCCGACGCGCCGAACGTCGCCGAGGCGCACGAGTTCCTGAATTTCATCATGGAGCCGGATGTCATCGCCAAGGCCACGAACTACGTCTACTTCGCCAATGGCAACCTTGCCTCGAAGGAGTTCATCGACAAGGAAGTTCTGGAAGACACCGCGATCTATCCTGACGAAGCAGCGATGGCGACGCTGTTCACGCACATCCCGTACGATACCCGCACACAGCGCATCGTCACGCGCTCTTGGACGCGGATCGTGACGGGCCAGTAAGCAGGCGCCGTCGGCGCCGGAGGAAGCTCCGGCGCCGACATTCCTTTGGGCGGGCGGATTTGGGGACCCGGAGATGAAGTCGCTCGGCAGCATTCGCAGGAGCTTTGCGCCCTGGAACGATCCGCAGGCGCAGCCTTACATCGCCTTCGAAAACGTCACCAAGCAGTTCGGCGACTTCACCGCTGTCAACGATCTGTCGCTCGATATCTACGAGCGCGAATTCTTCGCGCTGCTAGGCGCGAGCGGCTGCGGAAAGTCGACGCTGCTGCGCATGCTGGCCGGGTTCGAGGAACCGACTTCCGGCCGCATCCTGCTTGACGGGCAGGACCTCGCCGGCATTCCGCCTTACAGGCGGCCGGTCAACATGATGTTCCAGTCCTACGCGCTGTTCCCGCACATGACGGTCGAGGCCAATATTGCGTTCGGCCTCAAGCAGGACGGCATGCCGAGGCGCGAAATCGAGGCGCGGGTGGCCGAGATGCTCAAGCTTGTACGGCTGGAGCAGTTCGCCAAGCGCAAGCCGCACCAGCTCTCCGGCGGCCAGCGCCAGCGCGTGGCGCTGGCCCGCTCGGTCGCCAAGCGGCCCAAGGTGCTGCTGCTCGACGAACCGCTCGGCGCGCTCGACAAGAAGCTGCGCGAGGCCACACAGTTCGAGCTGATGGATCTGCAGCAGCAGCTTGGTCTTACCTTCGTCGTGGTCACCCACGACCAGGAGGAGGCCATGACCATGGCCGACCGCATCGCCATCATGGACAAGGGCCAGGTGATGCAGGTCGCCACGCCGGCCGAGGTCTACGAGGCGCCAACGTCGCGCTTCGTCGCCGACTTCGTCGGCAACGTGAACATGCTGGAAGGCGTGGTCGAGGACAGCAGCGGCGGCAGCGCAACCATTACCGGCGCCAGCGGCGCGCGCATTACTGTCGAGAACGCTGGTGGCGCCGAGGCAGGCAACACGGTCGCCTTCGCCATCCGGCCGGAAAAGATCAAGGTTTCCTCGCGGCCGCCCGCGATCGGCACGGCCAATGTAATGGAAGGCGAGATTTGGGATCTCGCCTATCTCGGCGACATGACGGTCTACCACGTCAAGCTCTCCGACGGGCAGGTGGTCAAGGCCAGCGCGCTCAACAGCGCGCGCGTCGTTGAAGACCCTCTCTCCTGGCACGACCGGGCATGGATCTCCTTCGCGCCGGATGCCGGTGTCGTGCTGACCCGTTAGGTGGATCATGGCTGAGGCAGTCGGCAGGATCGAGCCAGAAGCCGCCCGGCGCGACGGCAACATCTTCGTCCGCGCGCTGACGGCTGTTCTGAGCCGGACGGTGATACTCGTCCCCTATCTTTGGCTGTTCGTCTTCTTCCTCGTCCCATTCGCGATCGTCTTCAAGATATCGCTGTCGGAAACCACGATCGCCATGCCGCCCTACATACCGGTCTTCCGGTGGGAGGACGGCATCGCCGGCTTCATCGCCAACCTGCGCGAACTGTCGTTCGAGAACTATCGCTGGCTGATCGACGATACGCTCTACTTCAACGCCTACGTCTCCAGCGTCACCATCGCAGCGGTGTCGACCGCGCTGGCGCTGCTCGTCGGATATCCGCTCGCCTATGCGATGGCGCGTGCGCCGTCCTCCATGCGCACCGTGCTGCTGATGCTCGTCATCCTGCCGTTCTGGACGAGCTTCCTCATCCGCGTCTACGCCTGGATCGGCATCCTCAAGCCGGAAGGTCTGCTCAACCAGTTCCTGCTCTGGATCGGCGTGATCGACACGCCGTTGCAGATCATGAACACGCATACCGCGATCTATATCGGCATCGTCTATTCCTACCTGCCGTTCATGGTACTTCCGCTCTATGCGACGCTGGAGAAGATGGACTTCTCTTTGATCGAGGCGGCCCAGGACCTTGGCTGCACACCCACCGCAGCCTTCTGGAAGATCACCTTCCCGCTGTCATTGCCGGGCGTCGTGGCCGGCTGCCTGCTCGTCTTCATCCCCGCTGTAGGCGAGTTCGTCATTCCCGACCTGCTCGGAGGCTCGCAGACGCTCATGATCGGCAAGACGCTGTGGACGGAATTCTTCTCCAACCGTGACTGGCCAGTGGCATCGGCGGTGGCCGTGGTGCTCCTGCTCCTGCTCGTCGTGCCGATGATGTTCTTCCAGCGCGCGCAGGCTCGCGCACAGGAACAGGGGCGCTGAGATGCAGGGCCAGCTTTCCCGTTTCAACATCACCGCGCTGGTTCTGGGCTTCTCGTTCCTGTACCTGCCGATCGTCCTGCTGGTCATCTATTCGTTCAACGATTCACGGCTGGTCACGGTCTGGGGTGGCTTCTCGACACGCTGGTACGTCTCGCTGTTCTCCAACCACCTGCTACTCGACGCGGCATGGGTTACGGCACGCGTGGCCTTCGTTTCCGCGACGGTCGCAACGGTGCTCGGCACGCTGGCGGCGCTGGCGCTTACCCGTTACACGCGCTTCCGCGGACGGTTCCTGTTCTCCGGCATGGTGTTCGCGCCGCTGGTCATGCCGGAGGTAATCACCGGCCTGTCGCTGCTGCTCCTGTTCGTCGCGATCGGGCTGGACCGCGGATTTCTGACCGTGACGCTGGCCCACATCACCTTCACCATGTGCTTCGTGGCCGTGGTCGTGCAATCGCGGCTGATCAGCTTCGACCGCTCGCTGGAAGAGGCTGCGATGGATCTGGGCGCGACGCCGGTGCGCACCTTCATGCAGGTCACACTGCCGGTGATCATGCCGGCGATCGTGTCGGGGTGGATGCTGGCTTTCACCCTTTCGCTCGACGATCTGGTCATCGCCTCCTTCACCTCGGGTCCGGGCGCGACAACGTTGCCGATGCGCATCTACAGCCAGGTGCGCCTCGGCGTGACGCCCGAGATCAACGCCGTCTGCACCCTCCTCATCGGGGTGGTAACAACGGGCGTGCTGGCCGCGGCGATCGTGAACAAGCGGCGCGACCTGCAACGCCAGCGTGACGAGCACGCGGCGCAACGCACCTGACGGTGAAACGGTTCACACACGACCTCGCGCAACGCGAGCCGCGCGCGCGATCCCGCAAGTGAAATTGCCCGGCCCGGATCGTCGAGACGCTGCCTCCAGGCGCCGAAGCTTGCTACTACTGATAGTCCTGCCACGGATTGGCCGGCGAGATGAAAGGCGCGTCCCAGGCCCCGCCAATGAAGAAAGGCTGCTCGGGATCTCCCCGCGCGCCATTGGCAGCCATGGAAGCGAAGTATCCGGACAAGGCCAGCGCCCTGCCGAAATAGGGCACGATGCCGGTGATCGTCACGACCTGGCCTTCAAGCAGCGCCTCGGCCTTCTCGATGCGGGCGACGCCGCCTGTCACCTTGGCCCTGAAGTCAAACCCCTTGATCGGGAGCGACCCGCCAGCCACGTCTGACAAGGGAAAGAAATCGCCCGAGCCCCATCGTTCACGGAAGCGCGCAATGTCGAAGCCCGCCAGCGCGCCGGGACCCAATGTGGCGGTGATCGAGCCCTCGGCATTGCCCATGGCGGTGTTCCAGTCGCGTCCGGTTCCCTTCAGGATCGCCGAGAAGTTGCCGCGACCCTGCGGGACGATGCGTTCCGCGCCCAGCGCCCTCGCCATGGCGAATACGTCCACGTCGCTGGCCATGGTGCGCATTTCCACGGTGCGCGCATCGCCTGCGGCGTCGATCCGCAGACCCGCCTGAAACTCACCGCCGAATGCGATCGCGTCCGAAATGTCGAAGGCGGCGTGGGTTCCCTTGATCTGTACAGACGACGCGACCTCCGCCAGCGCCAGCCCGCCAACAACGGCCGACTGGGCGGACAGGCGCAGGTCGAGCGAAAGCTGTTCAGCAAAGCCCATGGCGATCGGATCGTAGATGTTGCCGTCGCCGGCGATCGGAGGAGCGAAGAGCGAGACGAATGCGCCCAGGTCGAGCTTGTCGAAAGCAAGCGTTCCGGAAATGCCGGGTAGGGCCTCTGCAAGCGCAACATCGAGTACGCCACGTCCGGTATTCCCGCTGAGCGCGACGACGGCGCCGTCGAGGCGCAGCCGCTTGAAATTGCCCTGCACCTTGGCTGAAAGGGACGATTCGCCAAGGACCGCTCCCATTGAAACCGGCATCTTCAACCAGTCCAGCAACCGGCGCAGCGATGGCGTCGCAAGGCTGCCCTGCCCGTCAACGAACCCGTCGCCCGAAACGTTGGCCGAGCCGTCGAGCGAAAGATTGAGCAGCTTGGATTGAAGGGTCAGCTTCATCGGCGCGTTGGCGCCGGCAAAGAGCAACATCGGCTGCGCGCTGGATAGTTCGAGCGTGACGTTCTCGCCCCGCCAGATACCGCTGGCGGTAAGGCCGCCGGCCCGATTGAAGGCGGGCCAGGCGATCTTGCCCGTCAAAGAGGTAACGAGATCGGATTGCTCCTGGCCGCTGACGACGATGCGGCCATCGACGAATTCGACGGTTGCCATCGCGTCTTCCGGCAGCGCGCTCGCATCCGGATTTGCCGGACTGGCGGCAACAAGCGCGCGGGCGGAAGTCAGCGCGCCGCCGAGCCTGCCCGAGGGATCGACCAGGGGCGTGCCCAAGTCATGCCTGTCGGACCAGATACGCATCAAGGGGCGATGCATTGTGATCGCAGTGATTACCACCTCGCCTCGCAAAGCCGCCAGCGGCGACAGCGACACGACCATGCGGTCGGCGTCTAGTACGGGCGCCGAGGCCCCGCCATTTCGGTCGTGAAAGGCGACGTCGTCGAGCACCGCCCTGAAGGTTGGCCAGACATCGATGCGCGGCGCGGCGCCCAGAGATACGCGATGACCGGTCCACTCCCCCAGTTCGAGAGCGATCCTGTCGCGGACGATCTGCGTCGAGGCAAGCAGAGGCAGGGCGGAAACCAGCAGAACGGCGCAAAGGGCAAGCGCGACCAGCGCGCCGACGCTCCTTTTCATCGTCACAATGCCCATATTGCCTCGCCGCCCCCGCTGGGCCGGCTTCCCCAGCCACCCGGTTGCACCCAACACGCTCGCCAACGGCATTTCAACCCATTGTGGCTCCTGCATGGCGCTTTGGCGTCAGGTCAGGTGGTATTTTCCCCTGCTTGCGTTACTGCGCCGCGATATGCTTAACGCCAGCCAGGCGCGCAGCGCGCATTATGCCGAATCTGGGAGGTGGTATGAACGAGCAAGCAGCCAGGCAGGCACCGTTGTGGTCGCCCACGCCCGAGCGCGTGGCCGGGTCGGCGATGACGGCTTTCATGAAGCGCGCCAGGGAGGCGAGCGGTCGCGAAATCGTCGACTACGACGCGCTGCATGCCTGGTCGATCGACGACCGCGAAGCGTTCTGGCCACTCGTCTGGGAGTTTGGTGGCGTGATCGGCGAGCGTGGCGACCGCGTTCTGGTCGACGGCGAGAGAATGCCGGGGGCGAGATTCTTTCCCGACGCGCGGCTGAACTTCGCCGAGAACCTGCTGCGCAAGACCGGTCCCGACGACGCCCTTGTCTTCCGCGGCGAGGACAAGGTGAGCCGGCGACTTTCCTGGGACGAGCTTCAGACGCTGGTGTCGCGCATCCAAAGGCTGTTCCTCGACAGCGGGCTCAAGGCCGGCGATCGCGTCGCTGCGATGATGCCCAACATGCCGGAGACGATCGCCTGCATGCTGGCCGCCACGTCGATCGGCGCGATCTGGTCGTCGTGCTCGCCCGACTTCGGTGAGCAGGGCGTGCTCGACCGCTTCGGCCAGATCGAACCGACGATCTTCATCTCGGCCGACGGCTACTGGTATGCCGGCAAGCGCATCGAGGTCGGGACGAAGATTGCGGCGGTTCTGGAAAAGATGTCCACCGTTCGCGCCGCCTTCATCGTCGACTATCTCGGCGAGGCGGACGCCGTTGCGGCCGGCATCGACCGCGCGCAGGCGCTGGACGCGGCCATTGCTCCGATCAAACCCGGTCCGATCCAATACGAGCGACTGCCGTTCGATCATCCGCTCTACATCCTGTTTTCGTCAGGCACGACCGGCATTCCCAAATGCATCGTGCATTCGGCCGGCGGAATACTGCTGCAGCACCTCAAGGAGCATCGGCTTCACGCCGGCATCGGCGAAGGAGACCGCTTCTTCTACTTCACCACCTGCGGCTGGATGATGTGGAATTGGCTGGTCACGGGGCTCGCGTCCGGAGCCACGCTGCTGCTCTATGACGGTTCGCCCTTCCACCCCGACGGCAACGCGATCTTCGATTTCGCCGACGCCGAGCACATGACCTATTTCGGCACCTCGGCCAAGTTCATAGACTCGGTGCGCAAGGCCGAGCTGCGGCCGATCGAGACGCACGACCTGTCGTCGGTGCGCGTCATCTCCTCCACCGGCTCGCCGCTGGCTCCGGAGGGCTTCCGCTTCGTCTATGAGGGTATCAAGGCCGACGTTCATCTCGCCTCGATTTCCGGCGGCACCGATATCGCCGCCTGCTTCGTGCTGGGCATCCCGACGAAGCCGGTCTGGGTCGGAGAGATACAGGGGCCGGGGCTGGGAATGGCGACCGACGTTTGGGACGACGACGGCAAGCCGGTAACAGGCGAGAAAGGCGAACTCGTCTGCACCCGCGCCTTTCCGTCCATGCCGATCATGTTCTGGAACGATTCCGACGGTGCGAAATATCGCTCGGCCTATTTCGAGCGATTCGACAATATCTGGTGCCACGGCGACTTCGCCGAGTGGACCGACCATCGCGGCATGATCATCTATGGGCGATCCGACGCAACGCTAAATCCGGGCGGCGTGCGCATCGGCACGGCCGAGATCTACAACCAGGTCGAGCAACTCGACGAAGTCGTCGAGGCGATCTGCATCGGCCAGAACTGGGACGACGACGTGCGCGTGGTGCTCTTCGTGCGGCTGGCGGAGGGTGCGATGCTGGACGAGGCGCTGGAAAAGAAGATCAGGACCAAGATCAGGACCGGCGCCACCCCGCGCCACGTGCCGGCGAGGATCGTGGCGGTGAACGACATTCCGCGGACAAAGTCCGGCAAGATCACCGAACTTGCGGTGCGCGACGTGGTCCACGGCCGCGCCGTCAAGAACAAGGAAGCGCTCGCCAATCCCGAGGCGCTGGAGCTTTTCCGCGATCTGCCACAGCTTTCCGTTTGAGCCGCAAGACCAAGGTTAACGAAATCCGAACGCGAAATTTACCTAGTCTTCGGGGATGGTACACTTCGGTAAACAGCCGCGCTTCCCGGTAAGGAATTGTTAAGGTCCGGCCCCGATAGTCGTGCGTAACTTGAGGGAGCAATCAACTCCGCGCCCCCCGGAGAGATGCGCTCAAGCCCCTTGTGTGACAGCCGATTCTGACTCCGGCGCCCCTTTCGGGGCGCTTTCTTTTTCGGACCTACATCATCGCGTCCCGGTCGCGCATAAGCGCCCGCGACAGCAGAACCACCGGCACCGTGGCCGTGCCGATGATCAGCAATGCCGCGAGAGCCCCGTCCTGCATCACCGCCCGCGAGGCATTCTCGTAGACCAGCGTCGCGAGGGTGTTGAATCCGAAAGGGCGCAGCAGGATAGTCGCCGACAGTTCCTTCACTGTGTCGACAAAGACCAGCACGGACGCGGCGAGGATCGCCGGCTTGAGCAACGGGAGCAGCACGACCAGCGCGCTGGAGTTGGCCGAACGGCCCAGGCTGCGCGCCGCCTCGTCGATGTTGGGCGGCAGCTTTGCCAGACCAGACTGGATGCTGCCTTCCGCGAGCGCCAGAAATCGGATGGTGCAGGCAAGCACCACCGCGGTACCCGAGCCGGTGAGCAGGAGACCTGTCGATACGCCGAAGTATTCGCGCATGAGCGCGTCGAGGCCGTTATCGAAGCGTGCCAGCGCAAAGAGCAGACCGAGCCCCACGATTGTGCCCGGCAGCGCATAGCCCAGCGAGGCCAGTCGGACGAGGGCGGCCGGACCCGCACCGCGTGTACGACGCGCGGCCTCGAGCAACAGCAAGGCGAGCGCCACCGTCGTGGCCGCTGTCACCATGCCGACCACGACGGTGTTCATCAATGCCTTGGCGAGCGCGGCATTGAGCAGATAGTCGAGCCGGCTGGCCGTGTAATCTCCGAACACGAATAGCGGTATGCCGAGGCCGAGCAGGATCGGCAGCCACAGCGCCGAGCATAGGCCCCAGCCACGCCAGCCCGAAAGCCGGATGCGGGGCGGGCTCGCCGCAAGCTGAACCGCGCGCGCGTTGTGAAAACGTTGGTGCCGCCGTGCCCAGCGCTCCGCCATCAAAAGGGCGAAGACCAGCAAGAGCATGGCCATGGCGATCTGCGCCGCGCCTTCGAGGCTGGAGCGGTTGATCCATGTCGTGAAGACCGCCGACGTCATCGTGCGCACGCCCAGATATTCGGCCGCGCCGATATCGTTGAGCGTTTCCATGAGGACCAGCGCGACGCCGGCGACGATGGCTGGCCGGGCAACCGGTAGCAGCACCCTGAAGAAGACCCGTCGCGGGCGGGCGCCGAGCGTGCGAGCAACATCGGCGATGTTGCGCCCCTGCATGAGGAACACCACGCGGCTGGTCAAGTAGACGTAGGGGTAGAGAACCGCCGTCATCACCAGTGCCGCACCGCCGACGGAGCGCACGTCTGGGAACCAGTACTCGCGCGAGGTGGTGTAGCCGAACAGCGATCGCCAAAAGGTCTGCACCGGGCCGGAATAGAGAAAGAACTCGCCGAACGCGTAGGCGGCCAGATAAGGCGGGACCGCTAGCGGCAGCACCAGTGCCCAGGACAGTATCCGCCTGCCCGGAAAATCGTATGCAACGATCGCCCAAGCGGCAGCGACACCGATCAGCGCCGTGCCGGCGGAGGTGAGAGCGCTCAGCAGCAGCGTCGTGCGCACTGCGACCGGCACGACATTGCGCGCCAGATGCGGCCAATCCTCGCCGTTCCCCGAAAAGGCGATGATAGCAAGCGTCAGGACAGGAATCAGCGTCAGCACGCAGGCGACGCCGGCGACGGCAAGCAACCCATAGTGGCGCTCGCGGCGAATCTGGACCCGACTATTGCTGGCTGTCGCTGTGAAACTCATGAAAATTCATCAATGCGAAAAGGCCGGAACGCTTGCGCGCCCCGGCCGGATGTTGCGGTATTGGTCGGGTTTAGCTCGACGGGCCGTCATCGACGCCCACGCGGTCGACCATCTCGGAAGCCGCCTTGCGGTTTGCCGCGATTTCGGCGAGCGGCAGCGTGTCGGCATTGAGCTCGCCGAAGCTCTTGACCGTTTCCGAAGCCTCGATGCCCGGCGTGGCCGGATATTCATAGGACTGCTGCGCCTGGATCTGCTGGGCCTCGGGGCTCGACAGGAACTGTATCAGCTTGACGGCATTGTCGCGGTTCGGCGCATGCTTGGCGAGAGCCGCTCCCGAGACGTTGACGTGCGTGCCACCGTTCTCGAAGGTCGGGAATTTGATCTTGATGGCCTCGGCCCATGACTTTTCCTTCTCGTCGCTGCCGTTGAGCATCACGCCGATGTAGTAGGTATTGCCGATGGCGATGTCGCACTCGCCGGCCAGGATAGCGCCGGCCTGCGGACGGTCGCCGCCGTCGGGCTTCTTGGCGAGGTTATTCTTCACGCCGGTCAGCCACTCCTCGGTCTTCTCCACGCCCCAGTGGCCGATGGCGGCTGAAATCAGCGCGAGATTGTAGTCGTGCTGGCCCGAACGCATGCATATCTTGCCCTTCCACTTCGGATCGGCAAGCTCGGCATAGGTAATCGGCTCGTCGCCGACACGCTCCTTGGAGGCGTAGATGACGCGGGCACGCTTGGTGACGCCGAACCAATGACCTTCCGGATCGCGATACTCGGCCGGCAGGTTCGTGTTGATGGTCTCGTCGTCGAGAGCCTGGGTGACGCCCTTCTCCTTGGCGTTGGTCAGGCGGGCGATGTCGACGGTGAAGATGACGTCGGCCGGAGAGTTCGAGCCTTCGGCGAGGATGCGGTCCTCAAGACCCTTGTCGAGGAAGAGTATCTCGGTCCTGATCCCGGTCTCGGCCGTGAAGGCGTCAAGCGCCGGCTTGATCAGCTCGGGCTGGCGATAGGAATAGATGTTGACCACCTCGTCCGCCTGGGCGGCGAAGGGAATATAGGCGATGCCGGCAGCAAGGGCCGCCGCGGCAAGGCGCGCCGAACGGGCGCGGAAATTGTCGAAATTCATGAGTGCCTCCAAGCCTGTGGGGTTCAAGGCCCCGTGGATGAGCTTTTTGCGTCCCTTGCTTAAGGGACGGCGCCTCCTTGAGCGAATCCTCATCGAAGGTCAAGAGAAAGTTCAATGAATTCAGTAGTTTAGAATTATTCTAAACTATATTTGTCATGTTTTCAGCTAGATAGATCGGGCTACTCGTGACACGCCGTTGCCGATTGCGTAGCCCGCAGTCGCTTCCCATGAGGCCTATTGAAAGTCGAAGGCGCTTAGCCCGGTCACCATTTCGTCGAGCCCAAGCGGTCGCGTGACCGGCGGCTCAGCGCGGGCGAGGCAGCCGACGCGCTCGCAAAGTCGGCAGGCGGGGCCGACCGGCGTCGACTTCAGTGAACCGGCCGCCGGCAACGCCGCGGAATAGACGACCTCTTCCCGGAAGCCGATGTCGCAGCCGAGCAAGATCGCCGTGCGGCGAGGCCGCTCGTTGAAAGCGCCCTGCGGTCCTTCCAGCGTGCGGGCAATAGCCAGGAATTCCGCCCCGTCGGGCATCTCGACGGCCTCGACCATAACCTGTACGGGCTGAGCAAACACCGCATGCACCGGCAGTTTGGGACAGCCGCCGCCGAAGCGGGCATGCGGGAATCCTTGCGTGCCTGCACGGCGGAAACGGTGGCCAGCGGTATCGACCTCCAGCATGAAGAACGGAACGCCGCTCGCGCCGGGGCGCGCCAGCATGGTCAGCCGATTGGCCGCCTGCTCGAACGAAACGCCGAAGCGCGAACGCAGGACGTCGATGTCGTAGCGCGCACGCCGCGCAGCCTCCAGGAACGCCTCATAGGGCATCATCAGCGCGTGCGCAGCGTAGCGGGCCAGCTCGAACCGAGCGAGCCGCCGCGCCTCGTCCGAGGACAGCTTAAGCGCCTTGATCTCGGCAGCGATCGCAACCTGCATGCGGATCAGCGCCGCCTCCATCGCCACCTCGCGCAACTGGTCGAACGGCGACAACCTCTCCGAGATGAACAGGCGCTGCGAATGACGGTCGTAGCGCCGCCGCCAGTTGGGCATGGTGGCCACGGGCAGCACCTTGACCGCGATGCCATGCTCACTCCTCAGCCAAGCCTTGAGCGCGCCGGCAAGGTCGTCGCCCGGCTTCAGCAGTTGGGCAAAGGCACCCGCCTCTTCCTCCAGCGCGGCGAAATGGTTCGGCCGACGCTCGAAGGTCTCCCGCACCTCGTCGATCGGCAGGCGCGCCGAGGACAGCGTCGTCGCCCTGCCCTCGCGCGCCAGCAGTTCCGAGAGATCCGACAATCGTTCCGCCTGTTCGCGATAGGCGCGGAATAGCTTAATGACGGCAGCCGCCGCATTGGGCGCAGCCTCCGCCACCTCAATCAGTTCCTGCTCGCCCGGCAATTCACCCGCCAGCAGAGGATCGGAGAACACCTCGCGCAAAGTCGCGACCGCACCGCCCGCCTCCACCTGAAGTTCTTCCGGCTCGACGCCGTAAACCGAGGCGAGCTTGAGGATGAGCTGAACGGTCAGCGGGCGCTGGTTGCGCTCAATGAGGTTGAGATAGGAGGGCGAGATGCCGAGCCCCTCGGCCATCGCCGTCTGGGTCAGCCCCTTGGCGTTGCGGATGCGGCGGATGCGCGGCCCGGCGAATATCTTCTGCTCAGCCACAGGCGTACCTTTGACGGGAATTTACAAAAACGACGAGATCGGCGACCTTTACAATATTTACAGATTTACAAGCCGACGAGGTCAAAGACAAGACAGATTCACTCGATTTTCGGCGCGACATCCGGCATTTTTGTCGCCTTCTTCGGCACTGCAATGTAAATCTCGTCACACGCAGATCGCAGCTGTGACGCGTCTGACAGTGAACCGACATCGCCGATGGAGCCACCTATGACTGACTTTTACAATCTCGTTCCTTCCGCGCCCGAAGGCCGTTTCGATGGCATCGAGCGGCCCTATTCGGCGGATGATGTGAAGCGGCTGCGCGGCTCCGTGCAGATCAAGCATACGCTGGCCGAAAACGGCGCCAACCGCCTGTGGAAGCTGATCAACGAGGAAGATTTCGTCAACGCGCTCGGCGCGCTTTCGGGCAATCAGGCGATGCAGATGGTCCGTGCGGGCCTGAAGGCGATCTATCTGTCGGGCTGGCAGGTCGCGGCGGACGCCAACACCGCCTCGGCGATGTACCCCGACCAGTCACTCTACCCGGCCAACGCCGCGCCCGAACTTGCCAAGCGCATCAATCGCACGCTGCAGCGCGCTGACCAGATCGAGACTGCGGAGGGCAAGGGCCTGTCGGTCGACACATGGTTCGCGCCGATCGTCGCCGACGCCGAAGCCGGCTTCGGCGGCCCGCTCAACGCCTTCGAGATCATGAAGGCCTTCATCGAGGCCGGCGCGGCAGGTGTGCACTTCGAGGACCAGCTTGCGTCCGAAAAGAAATGCGGCCATCTCGGCGGCAAGGTTCTGATCCCAACCGCGGCGCACATCCGCAATTTGAACGCGGCGCGGCTCGCCGCCGACGTCATGGGCACGCCGACGCTGATCGTCGCGCGGACCGACGCCGAGGCAGCCAAGCTCCTGACCTCCGACATCGACGAACGCGACCAGCCGTTCGTCGACCACGATGCAGGACGTACGGTAGAGGGCTTCTACCAGGTCAAGAACGGCATCGAGCCGTGCATCGCCCGCGCCATCGCCTATGCGCCGCATTGCGACCTGATCTGGATGGAGACCGGCAAGCCGGATCTGGAGCAGGCCCGCAAGTTCGCGGAAGCCGTGCACAAGGCGCATCCGGGCAAGAAGCTTGCCTACAACTGCTCGCCGTCGTTCAACTGGAAGAAGAACCTCGACGACGCGACGATCGCGAAGTTCCAGCGTGAGCTGGGCGCGATGGGCTACAAGTTCCAGTTCATCACGCTGGCCGGCTTCCACCAGCTCAACTTCGGCATGTTCGAGCTGGCGCGCGGCTACAAGGACCGCCAGATGGCGGCCTATTCGGAGTTGCAGGAGGCCGAGTTCGCAGCGGAAGCCAACGGCTACACCGCCACCAAGCATCAGCGCGAAGTCGGCACCGGCTATTTCGACGCCGTGTCGCTCGCCATAACGGGCGGCCAGTCTTCGACGACAGCCATGAAGGAATCCACCGAACACGAGCAATTCCGCCCGGCGGCGGAATAGAGAAGCACCCAAAGGGCCGACAAAGGAGAAGACCCATGACGCCCAGGACCCGCGTGAAGGAAAGGGCTGAGGAACAGTCCTCGACCATGAGCAACGACCAGCAGGCCGTCATCCGCATGGTGGCGAACGACCTGCACCGTCTTAACCAATCGGTGATGAAGGCGGTCGAAGCAGGCGTGTCGGTCGAATTGGTGCGCTCCGCCCGCCACCACGGCGGCGACGGAAACTGGGGCGACCTGCTGATACCGGTCGTCGTGACGCAGCAGCCGGTCACCGGCTGACGCGACCAGCATCAGGCACTACATACCCGGCGGGGGCGGCAGGAATTGCCGCCCTTTTCGCCTTTAATGTAGACCTTGGCTTTCATACGCGAGACGCGATTTCGGCCCACTTTCACCCGCTTGACACCGTCCAACAAATCACGACTAGCTGAGGCGTCTGGACGTCCTGCGATGACGGCCTTCAACCTCGGTATCGTCCCCCATGCCGAACACGCGACTGCGACAGGCAAACGGCACAGCAACGCCAGCGCCTGAGGTCAATTACGACCTCGCGCTCGTCGTCGGCTCATCGCCAGTCAATCGTATCGTTGTGACGAGGATCGCCGAGCGGGCGGGATTGAAAGTGATTGCCGAGGTGCCCGACAAGGCCGACGGGATACTTGCGTCTCATGCGCCGGGCACAATCATCCTCGACGGCGGCCCCGGCGACCAGGACTGCGCCTGCCTGATGGAGCGCCTTGCAGCGCTGAGGCTGGCCGGAGCGGAGCGGAAGCCCTTCGTGATCCTGTTGTCCAGCACCATGACAACGAAGGCACAGACGACTTCCGGTGGCACCATCGACGCCATTGTTGCCAAGCCCATCACGCCCGAGCGGCTGACACCACTGATCCAGGGCATGATGGACCGCGTGCGCGACTGAACATCCCTGCCCCTAGGACTCAAGGGGTGATAGCGGCCGGCCCCGTGGGTTCGGGACCGGCCCTGACCGATGTCAGCTATAGCGGTACGGTGCGCCTGCCTTCGACATCACGTCGACATACTTCTTCAGAATCTCGACGACGCGGGCATTGCGCTCGCTGGTCGCCGCGATCTCGTCCCAGAACTTGACTGCCTCCGCCTCGACGGTCGCCCATTCCTCCTGCGGAATGGTGGTGACTTCCAGCTTGCCCTCGGTACGGTAATGAGCCTCGCCCCACCAGTACCAATGCTGGCGGTAGTAGTGCGAGGAATCGATGGTGAGCTTGAAGATCTCCTGCAGGTGCGGCGGCACCGCGTTCCACTTCTCGGTATTGGCGAAATACGATCCCGCCCAAGCACCGGAGATGTTGTTGGCGAGGTAGTATTTCGTCACGTCGGCCCAGCCCACCGTGTGGGTCTCGGTCGATCCGCACCATGCGATGCCGTCGAGCTCGCCGGTCTGGATCGCCACCTCGATGTCTTCCCAGGGCAGCGTCACCGGAACCACGCCGAAACGCTCGATGAAGCGACCGCCGGTAGGGAACGTGAACACGCGCAGCCCCTTGAGATCCTCGAGGCTGCGGATCGGCTTGGTGGTGGCGAAGTTGCAGGGGTCCCACGCGCCGGTCGACAGCCAGGTGACGCCGGGGATCTCGGCATAGGCCTCTTCCCAGATCTCGTTCAGCCCGTAGTGATGCCAGAGAGTCGGGACGTCGAGGCCGTAGCGCGAAGCGAAGGGGAAGAACGCGCCGAACACCGAGACGTCAACCGGGGACGCCATGGAGTCGTCGTCGGACTGGGCGGCGTCGATGGTGCCCTGCTGGACGGCGCGGAACAGTTCGCCCTGCGGCACCAACTGATCGGCGGTATAGAGGTCGATCACCATCTCGCCATTGGCGGCACGATTGAAGGCCTCGATCGAATTGCCGATGACGTGGTCGGCAAGCGCGGCGCCGGCGTAAGTCTGCATGCGCCAGCGGATCGGCGCCTGCGCCTTCACGTAGGGTGCGGCAAGCGTCGTCGCGCCCACCGCGCCGGCGGTGGTCATGCCGGCCTTCTTCAGAAAATCACGCTTGGTGAATATGCGTCTGGTGCTCATGTCGGTTCTCCCATTGTGGTGCTGCCAATTCAATCGACCCTAGAAGTCGGATGCGTTTCCCCAACGTCGTTTTTCTGTTCTGCTTCGCGCTCGCCGGTCACCTCCCGTAGTAGAGGTTGGGCAGGTAGAGCGCGATCTGCGGGAAGATCATGATGATCGCCATCGTCAGGATCATCAGGAAGAAGAACGGCCAGATCGAACGATAGATGTCCATCAGCGTAATCTCCGGCGGCGCCATCGCGCGCATCAGGAACAGATTGTAGCCGAAGGGCGGGGTGATGTAGGCGATCTGGCAAGTGATAGTGTAGAGCACGCCGAACCAGATCAGGTCGAAGCCCAGGCCGCGCATCAGGGGGATGTAAAGCGGCGCCACGATCACCAGCATCGCCGTGTCATCGAGGAAGATTCCGAGAATGATGAAGGAGATCATGATTGCGATCAGGATCTCCCAACGGTTCAACTCCCAGGTGTGCAGCAGAAGCGTCTCGATGGCGCGCACCGCACCCAGGCCGTCATAGACGGCCGAGAAGCACAGCGCGCCGAGGATGATCCACAGGAACATGCACGAGACGGCAAGCGTCTTGCGCGTGGTTTCCTCCAGCACGATCCGGTTGAATCGGCCGGTCATCGCAGCGGCCAATGTCGCCAGCAGCGCACCGACGACCGAGCTTTCGACGAGGCTGGTCACCCCGGTCATGAACAGGCCCATGATGCCGGCGAAGATGCCGAGCGGCAGTAGACCGGCCGACAGGAGCTTGTACTTTTCGGCACGCGGGATCGCGTCCAGCTCTTCCTTGGGCAGCGCCGGCCCGAGTTCCGGATTCATCCGGCAGCGAATGTAGATGTAGGCCGTGAACAGCGCCGCCATCAAAAGGCCGGGTAGGATGCCAGCCAGCCAGAGCTGAAGCACCGGTTGGCGGGCGATCATGGCATAGAGCACAAGCACCACCGACGGTGGCAAGAGGATGCCCAGCGACGATCCGCCCTGGATGACACCCGTAACCATCACCTTGTTGTAACCTCGCTTCAGCAATTCGGGCAGCGCGACCGTGGCCCCGATCGCCATGCCGGCGACCGACAGGCCGTTCATGCACGAGATGAGGATCATCAGGCCCATCGTGCCGATTGCGAGGCCGCCACGCACCCCGCCAAACCAGACATGGAACATGCGGTAGAGATTGGAGGCGATGCCGGATTCCGACAGCATGTAGCCCATGAAAACGAAGAACGGCACCGTGATCAGTGGGAACCAGTTCATCACCTGGATCGAGGCGTTGAAGGGCAGTTCGGCCGAGCCCTGCCCCCACAGCCAGAGGGCGGCCACCGCGCCGACGAAGCCGATCAGCCCGAAGACGCGCTGGCCGGTGGCCATCAGCAGCAGCATCGAAGCGAACATGAAAAGTGTGATGAGCTCCGAACTCATGCAATCGGCTTTCCGCGCGCCATAGCGACGTCTTTGAAGAAGGCGGAGATCGCCTGAAGCAGCATCAGGAAGATGCCGAGCGTCATGATAGCCTTGATTGGCCACATAGGCGGTGCCCAGGAGGTGTAGTTCTTCTGGTTGTAGGTCCAGGCATATTCGGTGGACGAAAAGCCGCCCCACAGCATCACGCAGAGATAGAACATCACGAAGAAGATCGTGAACGCGTCGGTGATGGCGCGCCGCCTGGCCGACAGCCGGCCGTAGAACAGGTCCATGCGCACATGCGCATCAAGCTGCATCGAATAGGGGCCGCCGAGAAGGTAGTAGGCGCACAGCAGGAACTGGGACATCTCCATGACCCAGTTGATCGGTCGGCCCAGAAACACCCGCGACACGATGGCGTAGAGCATGATCGCCGCCATGACGAAGATGAGGCGCATGGCGAAGCGCCCGACCCAGCGATTGAAGGTATCGACCCAGTGGACGTAGAGCCTTATCGCCCGGCCCATGACGGCGTCTCCCCGGTTGACGATGCCCGCTGGATACCGACCGCCGCAGTAAGCCACGAGGCGAGCCTCCCGGCCATCGCGTCCTGGTCAGCAGGTGTGGCGATCAGGTCATTTCGCACCTCGATCATCACATTGAGAAGCCCATGCGGCAGCGCATGCTCGCGCAGCGTGTGCGTGACGCCGTCCTCCGGCCCGTAAGGCTCATTGCGCCGCACGTCGAAGCCCGAATGCTGCCCTGCGACGGCAAGCACGGCGTCGGCCAGGCGGCTGTCGGCATCGTGCAGCATGCCGATCTCGACCTCGCGAGGCCTGCCGAAATAGACTGGCGTGAAGGAGTGGACGGTGACGAGCAGCGGCAGGGCTGCGCGGCTACGCTCTTCGATGAGCGCGGCGAGCTCGCCGCGGAACGGCAGGTAGAAGCGCTCGACCCGTTCCCGCCGCTGAATCTGCGAAAGCCCTTCATTGCCGGGCACGCGATAGACCTCGCTTTGAGCGGGGACGGCGCTTGCCTCGTGCGGCGGCCGGTTGCAGTCGTAGAGCAGCCGGGAGACCAGGCTCTCCACCAGCGGCGCATCAAGAATCTCTGCCAGTCGCACGGCCACCGCCAGCGCTCCGGGATCCCAAGCTATGTGGCTGCTGCGTGCCGCCTCATCGAGGCCGAGATCGTCGAACTCAACGGGGACTGCATTCGCCGCATGCTCGCAGACGATCAGGAAGGCCGACGCGCCGTCCCTGTTGCGTATGGCGACGGTGGCCCCCGTCATGCCTTCGCCGTTTCCATCGCGATCACCCGATCCAACGTCCGCATCCCAACGTCACGTCGGGCGTCATCATTTCAGACAGCAGGTCGCAGTCAAGGCTATTCTGAAACTTTCTCTTCCATCGCGACGGCAATGGTGCATTCTATTCACAACGGCCTGTGGAGAGGTGGGAGGACGCCATGCCGCCACGGCAGGACATGACGGTCGCCGAGCGCATGCGCGCCGGCTTCGAGGAACTGACAAGGGCGGAACGACAGCTCGCCAACGCAATGCTGGCAAGCTATCCGGTGCTCGGTCTGGACTCGATCACGGCGGTGGCCGGCGCCTCGGGCGTCTCGACCCCGACCGTCGTGCGCATGGCCAAGAAGCTCGGCTTCGCCGGCTTTCCCGAGATGCAGGCCGCACTGCGCGGCGAGTTGGAAGCAACCATCTCCAACCCCATCGCCAAGCACGACCGCTGGGCGTCCACTGCGCCCGACACGCACATCCTCAACCGCTTCGCCGACCAGGTGATGGAGAATCTGCGCCAGACGTTGCAGCAGCTCTCACCCGACACGTTCAACGCCGTCGTTGAACTCCTAGCCGACCGACGGCGAAGCATTCATGTCGTCGGCGGACGCATTACCCGCTCGCTGGCCGACTATCTGTTCACCCACATGCAGGTCATTCGGGGCGGCGTCACCCATGTGGCGTCCAACTCGAACACATGGCCGCACTATGTGCTTGAGATGAAGGAAGGCGACGTGCTCGTCGCCTTCGACGTGCGCCGCTACGAGCAGGAACTGCTGCGACTGGTCGAGATGGCGCGCGCGCGAGGCGCGGTGGTCGTGCTGTTCACCGACCAATGGGGTTCGCCGGCTTCCAAGCAAGCAACGCATTCGTTCCATTCCCGGATCGAGGCGCCGTCGGCCTGGGATTCATCCGTCGTCACACTGTTCATCGTCGAGGCTATCGTCTCCGCGGTCCAGGACGCCAATTGGGAGGAAACCCGCGCGCGCATGAAGTCGCTTGAGGAACTGTTCGACCAAACGCGGATGTTCAGAAAGTTCGTCTGACGATCACGACGGTTATCGCGAATTGGCAGCCGTGAGCGGCACGATCGTCGCGACGGGCATGGCGGGCGGCGCGTCGGCCGACGACACTTCTCCCGCCTGAAGGCCGAAACCGCGCGCAAGGTTCATAAGCGTCTCGCCGTCGCCCGCCAGTCCGGCCCCCATATCGGCGAAATGCTCGGCAGCCTCGACATTGCGCGCCGCCGCAACACCGACACCTTCGAGCGTGTGCAGGGCCAGACGCAATGCGCCTTCTGCATTGTCGGTCATCGAATCGACGCGATTGCCGAGCGCACCGAGGACGGTGCCTACACCCTCGACCGTCTCGCCGGTCTCGGCTACCAGCCGCGCGCCTGCGCGCACCTGCTCGGCCGACGCGCTGACCAGCGCCTTGACCTTGCCCGCTGCTTCGCCGGACCGCTGCGCCAGCGCGCGCACCTCGGTCGCCACCACCATGAAGCCCTTGCCCGCATCGCCGGCGCGAGCTGCCTCGACGCTGGCGTTGAGCGCCAGAAGGTTTGTCTGGAAAGCGATGTCCTCGATCAGATCGATGATCGCGTTCATCTCGGCAGTGGCCGTTTCGATGCCGGACATCGCGCTGACGGCATCCGCGCTGACCGCACGCCCGCGGTCGGCTCCCTCGCGTGCCCGCTTGACGATCGCGGCGATCGGCTCCTGGCCGGTCGTGGAACGGTAGAATATCTCGCTAGCCGCCTGTCGCAGCTTTTCCATATCGGACTGGGCGCGGCCAGCCAGTTTTTCGGCCCGGCGCGAAAGCGTGGCAGAGGCCTCGGCGATGTCGCCTGCGCGGCCGTCAAGACGCGCGCCCGAAGCCGCCATCGCGTCCAGCATTGCCTGCAACGCTTCGGCAAGCCCGTTGAAATCGTCGCGGAACGGCCGGTAGTCCTGCGGCAGCTCGACCGTGATGCGCCCGGTCAGGTCGCCCTTCGCCAGCCTGGAAATGGCAGTACCCAGCATCCGGGCGATCGCCGCGTGCACCTTGATTGCCGATTGGCGGGCCGCGTCGGCGCGGGCATGCGCTTCCTCGGCATCGGCGGCTTCGAGCTCGCGTTGCAGGTCCAGTTCCGCACGGCCTGCCAGCACCTGGCGACAGCGCTCCAGCCCTGCCTCCAGCGGCAGGAACTCGCCATGAGCCAGCATCAGCGGCCGGTCGTGCTCGCCCGCTGCCAGCCGGTCGAGCTGGACGGTCGCCACGGAGACGACGCGGCCGACAATGCGGCGGGCCGCCAACCATGCGACCGGCAAAGTCAACAGTGCGGCAGTAACGGCGCCCAGTATGAGCGCTTCGGCACCGGTGCGCTGCGAGATTGCGACGAGGCCGGCCGAAAGCACGGCCGCCAAGGCCGAGGCTACGGCGGCGGCTAAGGCAATGAGAACGGCGGGAGAGGTATCTCTGCGCCGTCCACGGCTGGTACCCATGTCCATGGAAGGCACAGTCCACGATCGATCGACCGGACAAGGCTAGCCGGCCAAGCTTGCTCGAACCTTTGCGTACCATGCGAACTGCCTGCACCGGAGTTGACAAGCGCCGCCGGTGCTTCTCTATCTGCCGCGTTCCGAACGATCAGGACTGGAGTGACTATGACCAACGTAGCGCTGACGGGTCTTGCCCGCGACCTGGCGCGCCGGGCGGATGAAGGCCGCCCCGTGCGCATCGGCCTCGTTGGCTGCGGCGAGATGGGCACCGACATCGTGACGCAGGTCGCCCAGATGCGCGGACTGGAGATCGCCGCCATAGCCGACACACGCGGCGAGCGCGCCCGCGCGGCCGTCGCTATCGCCGAGCGGCCAGCCGACAGCGCCGGCGAGGCGCAGAACGCGGCCACCATGACCGCCCTGATCGAAGCCGGCCGGACGGCAATCGTTCCCGATTCGGCGCTGGTCGCCACGCACGACCTGGTCGACGTGGTCATCGACGCCACCGGCAAGCCAGCCGTCGGCGCCGAGATCGGCCTGAAAGCGATGGAGCACGGCAAGCATCTGGTGATGATGAACGTCGAGGCCGACGTCACTATCGGCGCCTACCTCAAGCATGCAGCCGCCAGACTCGGCGTGGTCTACTCGCTGGGCGCCGGGGACGAGCCGTCGTCGTGCATGGAACTGATCGAGTTCGTCTCGGCGATGGGCCATCGCATCGTTGCAGCAGGCAAGGGCAAGAACAATCCGCTGAACCACGACGCTACTCCCGACCAGTATCGGGAGGAAGCGGAGCGCCGCAACATGAACCCGCGCATGCTGGTCGAGTTTGTCGACGGCTCCAAGACAATGGTGGAGATGGCCGCGATCGCCAACGCGACCGGTCTGGTTCCTGACAAACCGGGCATGCACGGGCCTGCGGCCACACGCGACGAGCTTTCGCGCGTACTGTGCCCGTTGGAGGACGGCGGAGTGCTGTCGCGGAAGGGCGTGGTCGACTTCTCGGTCGGCAAGGGCGTGGCGCCGGGCGTCTTCGTCATCGCCGAGATGGCGCATCCGCGCCTGCGCGAGCGGATGAACGATCTCAAGCTAGGAGAAGGCCCCTACTACACCTTCTATCGTCCCTACCACCTGACCAGCCTGGAAGTGCCGCTGACCTGTGCTCGCGCCGTTCTCTACGGCAAGGCCGACATGGTCCCGCTCGACCGGCCGGTGGCCGAGGTCGGCGCCGTGGCCAAGCGCGATCTTCGGGCCGGTGAACGGCTCGACGCCATCGGCGAATACACGTATCGCTCGTGGATCATGACCGTGGAGGACGCAAGGAAGGCGAACGCCATCCCCTGCGGCCTGCTCGAAGGCGGCACCACGACCGCGCCGATCAGGAAAGGCGAATTGCTGACCTACGCCAATGCCGCGCCGGACTCCACGTCGGGCCTCGTCGCGCTGCGCAGGAAGCAGGACGAATTGGTGGCGGGGCTGAGGTAGCCCTACTTGCCCAACTCTATCGAGCGCGTCTTGGCAGCCTCAACCGCAACGCCGACAAGCGTCTTCAGCCGGTCTTCGCCCATCAGCACCGACAGCGCGGCAGCCGTCGTGCCGTTGGGGCTGGTCACCTGGCGGCGTAGTTCGGCCGGGTCCTCGCGGCTCTCGGCCGCCAGCGATGCTGCGCCATAGACGGTCTGCATGGCGAGTAGACGAGCCGTCTCGGACGGCAGGCCCGCAGCCTGCGCCGCCGCCGACAAGCATTCAATGAAGTGGAAGACATAGGCCGGCCCTGAGCCTGAAACCGCCGTCACCGCATCCATCAGCGCTTCGTCGGCGATCGTCGCTACCTCACCATTGACCGCCAGCAGATCGCCGACGAAATCGAACGTCGACGGAGCAACACGGTCATTGGACACCAGCACCATCATGCCCTTGCCAATCGCGGCCGGCGTATTGGGCATGCAGCGGATGACGGCCGCCCGGTCGCCCAGCAACCGCTCGAAGGCGGCGATCGGCGTCCCGGCAGCGACGCTGAGGAAGGTCGCGCCCGAAAACCGCGCATAGGCTGGTACGACGTCGAGGATGATCTGCGGCTTGACGGCGAAGATCACCAGCCTCGGGGAGGTTCCGGCGGCGATCTCGCCAGCCGATGCGAGCGCGACGACGCCAAGATCTGCCGCCCGCTCACGCAGCGGCTGAGCAGGCTCGATCACGATCACGCCAGACGCGCGCAGCTTGCCTGCCCGCAGCCAGCCGGCCAGCATTGCGTGGCCCATATTGCCGCAGCCCACCAGAATGACGCCGTTTTCCATCGCGCTCTCCATGTTTGCCCGCTGATGCCATGTCGCGAAGGGAGCGTCCAGCGCCTGCCGTGGTTCCCGCAGGTTAAGGCACCAGTGACGGAAATTAACACTTTGTTTTCCATCCCTGTTTAGCTTGGCTTAACGATTGAGCCCGTCAACTCGCCGATCTGGGCGCTCCTCCGCAGGCACGAATGTTCGGTTCCAGAGACGATACCCGGAAGAAACGCCCGGCCTCGCTCCTCTCGCTGGAGCTGGAAGCTGCGCTTGGTATCGACGGGATTTCCCTGCCGAACGGGACCGAAGAAGATGCCGTGACGCGTCATGCCATCGCCCGCTCGCGCCGACTGCGCAGGGCCAGTCCGTTGCTCGCGGGCACGAAGAGCCCCACGGACCATCCGGATCCGGCGCAAGACGCCGACCTGGAGCTGGACATCGACGCGCAGGCGTTGCGCCGCGAGATCGATGATGATCGAGGCACGGGAGAGGTTGGCGAGCTGCCCGAATTTCCCCATGCCCACTCCGCGGCGCCAGAGGCGCGCCCCTCCGCTCCGGCCGGGCGCGCGCGGACGGTCGCCGGCACGACGCTGGCGGGCTCCGCGCTGGGTGTCGTGCTCGCGCTCGCGTGGCCATCGGGCTATGTCGCGACGAGCGAGCTGATGATCGATCCGCGGGGCGTTGCAGGCACCGACGCTCCGCTCGGCCACGAGGCGACTATGACCCTCGTCGACAGCCAGGTGCGCGTGCTGCTGTCTGGAACGATGCTTGGCGCCGTGGCAGAACGGCTCAATCTTGCCGTCGACCCCGAATTCGCCGGCGGCGGCAGCGTACTCGGCTCCATTCTCGGAAACGATGATGCCGACGCCGGACGCCGGCGGTCCGTCGAGAAACTCGGCGACGCCGTCAGCGTCGAGCGCGCCCAGGGCACCTCCGTCATCACGGTCTCTGCACGCACGGGCGATCCTCGCAAGTCGGCGTTGATCGCCAACACGCTTTCTGAGCTTTATGTCGCGGAGACCGCGACCGCCTCGGCCGGCGAACCCGACCGCCGCGCCTCGCTTCGCCAGTCCGTGGAGGATGCGGAGCGCGCCATTGAAGCCTTCAAGCGCGAACACGAGTTGGTCGACACGCAGGGCCGACTGATCAGCGACGACGAAATCGCCCGCCTGGGCGAACTGGCGGCCGATGCAAGAGCGCGGACGACGGCGCTCAACGCCCGCGCGGCTTCGACTCGCGAGGCCAACGTCGATTCCATTGTCACGGGCTCGCTGCCGGAACAGTTCGCCTCGCCCGCGTTGGCCGACCTGCGCATCGGTCACGCAGCAGCGAAGCAGCAGCTCGATCGCCTCTCGGTCAAGCTGGGCCCGCGGCATCCCGAGCGGCTGGCCGCCCAGGCAGAACTGGAAGGTGCTCGCCAGGAGATCACCGCCGAGTTGCGCCGCATCGCTTCGGCGATGCAGACCGAACTCAGGCGCGCCGTCGAGCAGGAGCAGCAACTCGCTTCGCAGCTGGCGCAGCTCAAGGTTCGCCAGGGCGCAATCGGCGACGAACTGGTGACGCTACGCGAGATGGAGCGCGACGCGCAGGCCAAGCGCACGGCCTACGAGGAAACGCTGCACGCAGCCCAGCGCGCGGCGGCGTCAGGCAATTCGGCGGGTGCCAGCATCATCTCGCAGGCCGAGCCGCCCAGCGCGGGCACAGGGCCGTCGCTTGCCGGGCTTGGTATCGCGGGTGGCCTCGCCGGGCTAGCCGCGGGCCTCGGCCTGACCCGCCGCCGCGACGATGATGGCGACGAAGCGCCCGAGATCGACGAAGCAGAATCCATCGCATCGGACGACCCCCCTAATGCGGGCGACGATGCAGGCGATACCGAGAGCGGCAAGGAGCCCGACGCGATGTATCCGCATTATCCCCACGCCCATCCGCAGTCCGCGGCCCAGCAGCCGCAGGCAGCTTCTCCGCAGGCGGCGGCTCCCTATCCCTACTGGCAGCCGATGCCGCCGGCGATGGGCTATCCCGCTCCGCCGATGCAGTGGATGCCGCCTGCGCCGTACCCGCCGGTTCATGCCGGCTATCCGCTGCCCTACGACCCGTGGGCCTATCAGCGAGCGGCCGCGCCGGCATACGCGCCGCCGCCGGCCCCGACCGTGGTCTATGTGCCCGTTCCGGTCGCGGCTCCCGCCATGCAGCAGGCCGAAGGGCCAGCATACAGGGAGCCAGCCCGCGCGGAGAAGGCGCCGCAGCCGCGCTATCGCGACGAGGACCACCGCTTCGACCAAGACGGCTTCATCGACGAGCGCACCAGCGAGGCGCTCGAGGAGATCAGGCAGAGCCTGCGCGAGTTCCGCGAGGCGATCGAGGATCTCGCCGACGGCCGCTATGAAGAACGGCTCTACGAAGACCGCCGCTACGGCACCTGAAATCCTCGCCTTTCGGGTTTACGGCATCGGACGGCGCAAAGGCGGGATCGCCTTGCGCCGAAATCGCGAGAATGCGATGGCGATGCGTTCCGAACACGGGGGAGAATCATGGCTGACACCATCGACGGCAAGCAGGTGGCCGAGGACGTCGTCGCGACAGTAAGGCACGCGACCGAAGGCCTGGCGGCCAAGGGCGTCGTGCCGGGCCTGGCGGTCGTCATCGTCGGCGAAGACCCCGCAAGCCAGGTCTATGTGGCTTCGAAGTCAAAGAAAGCAAAGGAGTGCGGCTTCCATTCGGTCCAGCACACTTTGCCGGCGGAGACCGAGCAGGCCGATCTGGTGACGCTGATCGAGAGCCTCAACGCCGACCCCGCCATTCACGGCATCCTCGTCCAGCTGCCGCTGCCCGGCCACATCGATGCCGGTGCCATCGTCCAGACGATCGCGCCCGAGAAGGATGTCGACGGCTTCACCTTCGTCAATGTCGGCAAGCTCGGCACCGGCGAGACCGACACGGCTTTCGTACCCTGCACGCCGGCTGGCTCGATGATCCTGGTCGAGCGCGTGCGCGGCCGCGATCTTTCCGGCCTCAACGCCGTGGTGGTGGGGCGTTCCAACATCGTCGGCAAGCCCATGGCCAACCTGCTACTGGCCGCCAACGCCACCGTCACCGTCGCCCATTCACGCACGAAAGACCTTCCCGCACTTTGCCGCACGGCAGACATCCTCATCGCAGCGGTGGGCCGACCGGAAATGATCCGGGGCGACTGGGTGAAGGTAGGTGCCACAGTCATCGATGTCGGCATCAACCGTGTGCCCGCGCCCGAGAAGGGTGAAGGCAAGTCGCGCCTCGTCGGCGATGTCGCCTTTGGCGAAGCCGCCGGGAGGGCGGGCGCGATCACCCCGGTCCCTGGCGGAGTCGGGCCGATGACCATCGCGCTGCTGATGGCCAACACGCTGGTTTCCGCCAGCCGCAAGGCTGGCGTCGAGCCGCCGCGGTTCTGACACCTGCCCGCCCGCGCACCATGCCCCGGCAGCCCGCACCTTCCCGACGCACCCGCGACGCTGTAGAAAGCCGGCCATGACCGATACAGCCGCGCCCGGCCGCCAGTTCGCCTTCCTGCTGGTCGACAAGTTTTCGATGTTCTCGCTGGCGGCGGCTATCGACACGGTGCGCTCGGCCAACCGGCTTCTCGGCCGCGACTTCTACGGCTGGACGACGGTGTCCGCCGACGGCGACGCGGTGATCGCGTCGAACGGCCTGCCGCTGAAGATCGACTATGCCATCGCCGACGTCCCGCCGGTGGACATCATGTTCGTCTGCGTCGGACTGACGACAGAGTTCCCCGGCAAGTCGAAGGTGCTGGGAGCGCTGCGCGCCATCGGCCGGCGCGGCGCGGCGCTCGGCGCGTTGTCGGTGGGCTCGTATCTGCTCGCCGAGGCGGGCCAGCTCGAGGGCCATCGCTGCACCATCCACTGGGAGAACAAGGCAGGCTTCAAGGAACGCTTTCCCGAAATCGACTGCACCGGCAACGTGTTCGAGATCGACCGCAAGCGCTACACCTGCGCCGGCGGCACCACCTCCATCGACCTGATGCTGGAGATCGTGCGCTCCGACTTCGGCCAGTCGCTGGCCAACGAGGTTGCCAACCAGTTCCATCACGAGCGTATCCGCTCGGCCGGCGACCGCCAGCGGATCGGCCCCGAGCGCGATCTCACCGGCAAGTCGGAGAAGCTGCGCAAGATCGTCGAGCTGATGGCCGACAATCTCGACGAGCCCTATTCGGCGGTGGAGCTGGCCAAGGCGGCCGGACTGTCGGTGCGCCAGGTCGAGAGGCTGTTCCTGCGCCATCTCAACATGACGCCGGGGCGATACTACATGCGGCTGCGGCTGGAACGCGCGCGCGAACTGCTGCGCCAGACCAACCTGCCGATTCTCGACGTGGCGATCGCGACGGGCTTCACGTCGCATTCCTATTTCGCGCAGAGCTATCGGCTGATGTTCGGCCGCCCGCCAAGCGAGGAGCGACGCACGACCTATTGAGCCGTCACGCTTCGGCGGGCACCGTCTCCGCCTGGCGGCGTTCGCGAAAGACTATGTAGAGCCCCGAAGCCATCGTAATGGCGATGCCGACCGCTGCGAGCCCATTCGGCAGGTCGAGGAAGACCAACCAGCCGATCAGCGTGGCGAACGGTATTTCCAGATATTGGATCGGGGCCAGCGTCGCCGACGGCGCGAAGCGCACCGACCATGTCATCAACAGATGCGCGAACGTCCCCAGCAAGCCGATCGCTGCCAGGAGCGCGATCTCGCGCATGTCCGGGGTCTTGATCGACAGGACCTCGATGTCGCCGCCGGCACCCAGCAACAGCGCCAGTCCGAGCACCGGCGTCGCCATCAACCCGCCAACCGCCTGCAGGCTCAGCGGGTCTGCCTCCTTGGCAACCTGACGGCTGACGAGCATGTAGAGGGCGAAGGTGACGGCCACCACGAGCGGCAGCAATGCCGGCCAGCCGACGTCCACAAAGCTCGGCTGCACGACGAACAGAGTCCCGATGAAACCGGCGATGCAGGCCAGTAGCCGCCGCGGCCCGACCTCCTCTCCCAGCACCATTCTGCCAAGCAGCAGCATGATGAACGGCATGACGAATGCGATTGCGATCGCATCGGCCAGCGGCAGATAGCGCAGCGCCGAGAACATGGCGGCGATGCCTGCCACATGCAGCACGGTGCGGATGGCTGTGAGGCGCAGCACGCGCTGCGACATGGCCAGCGTGCGGCCCGTCAGCCATACAATCGGCAGCAACAGCAATGCCTGGGCAGCAAAGCGGACGACAAGGAGTTGGCCGAGCGGAACCGTTTCGCCGAGAAGTTTGGCCACCGCGTCGCCCAAAGGGGCAACGACACAAAATCCGATCATCAGGGAGATGCCGAGTGCCGGCCTGTCGACTTGCATGCGCGAACGCTATGCGCCCCATCCATTCGCGGCAATGGTCCAGCGGGGGGCATGGGCGATAGGACAGGATCGCAGCCTCTGACGCGGGAATTGCCAGTGTGGCGCGAGGTCGATAGTTTCCCTTAAGGCAACCAATCAGCATGCGAGGAAGCGGAATGACCAATCGGCTCTTGGGCGTCGTGGCGGCGGCTGCCATCGCCACATCTACCTGGGCAGCGAACGCTGCCGACCGCGCCATCATCGTTCTCGACGGTTCGGGTTCGATGTGGGGCCAGATCAACGGCACGCCTAAACTCACCATCGCCCGCGAAACGCTGCGAACCGTACTCGGCAGTGTGCCGGCCGAGATGGAACTGGGCCTGATGGCCTATGGCCATCGTCAGAAGGGCGTCTGCTCCGACATCGAGCTCGTGGTGCCGCCGGGGCCGGGCACCGGACCGGCTATCGCCGATGCCGCCGACAAAATGCGCTTCCTTGGCATGACGCCGCTGTCGGAGGCGGTGAAGCAGGCCGCCGAATCGCTGCGCTACACCGAGGAGAAGGCGACGGTCATACTGATCACCGACGGCATCGAGACCTGCAATGCGGACCCCTGCGCGCTGGCGAACGAGTTGGAGCAGTCGGGCGTCGACTTCACGGCCCATGTGGTCGGCTTCGGCCTTTCCGAAGAGGAAGGAAGGCAGGTCGCCTGCCTCGCCGAGAACACCGGCGGCAGGTACATCCAGGCCGGCAATGCAGACACGCTGGGCGAAGCGCTGATCGAGACCGTCGTCGTTGAAGCGCAGCCGGAGCCCGAACCCGAGCCGGCACCGCAGCCTGAGCCGGCGGTGGAATTCAACATCGAGCCCAGCATGGCGCTGGCGGAAACGACGCCCGATCTCGCCGACGACGGGCAGAGCTACACGTTCTTACTGGCCAACCCTGACGGTTCGCGCGGGTCGCATTTCCGCACCGAATACAACAAATGGCGCGGCAACATCGAACCCGGACGATACGTGCTCGAAGGCAAGCTGGGACACGCCGCGCAGGATCAGTTGGTGGAGATCACCACCGGCGAGACGGCGAAGCCGCATTTCGTCCTCAACGCGGGCAGGCTGATCGTCCGGGCGCGCGCCTTCGAGGGATCCGAGATCGCATCGGGCGCCGCGATCAACGTCAGATATCCGGGCGACGGCAACACCACCTACTACGGCGAGATGAACGTCGTGTTCCCCGCCGGAGACCTGCAGGTCACGGTTACTGTCGGCCAGGGCAGCGCGTCGGAGACGATCGAGCTCAGGCCGGGAGAGACGGTGGAGAAGGACATCGTCGTCGGTGTCGGCCATGTGGTCGCCAACGCCTATTACGTCGAAGGCATGAAGGTTGACGCCGGTGGGCTCGCCGTCCGCATCTTCAAGGCTGCCATGCGCATCGACGGCACGCGCGAGGACGTGACCTACGGTTACGGCCCGGACACGAAGTATGACCTTCCGCCTGGCGACTATGTGCTTGAAGCCAAGATGGACGCCGCGAGCGGGGAAGCACCCTTCTCTGTGGCGGTCGGCGCGCGCACCGAGGTCGATGCGGTGCTGAACGCGGGTGTCCTCGCCATCACGGCGGCCGGGGCCAAGGAACTGCGCGTCTATAACGCCGCCAGGGATATCCAGGGCAACCGCGCCAACGTCGCCTACGCCTATGAGGCGCAATACCAGACGACGCTCAATGCGGGCGACTACGTGGTGGTGGCCACGAGAGGCGACGACAACGCGCAGAGCGAGGTGCCGGTCACGGTCAAGGCCGGCGAGCGCACCGAAATCACCGTGCCCTGATCACCAACGGCCAAGGGCGCAGCATTCGACTGCGCCCTTTTCCGTCTGCCGATTCGAGCTAGAGCATTTCCTGCCAAATCTGAATCACTCTGCCGGCGGGCATTTGGTTCAAGGTCGAGGGTTCGGCGAAGGTCGTATCGGGATACGGCCGAGCTGAAGCCCGAAGGATTTGGGCCAAATGCACCCGGCCCGGAGGGTTTCCCGCTGGCGGGCGCCCGGTTCGTCGAGACGCTCGACCGATGGAAAAGCACCGGCCTTCGCGCCTCTCCTGCCGGATCGCCTCGCCATCGGAGAAACAGAGTGGTCCGGATTTGGCAGGAAACGCTCTAGCCCGGCCGGCTCAGAACGGCAATGTCAGCCGGGCATTGCCGGCGAGCGACTTGTAGCCTGCTCCGATGCCACCATACTCGGCCCCGAGCGACAGCGATCCATCCTTGAAGACCTGCACGTTGACACCGCTGGTCACGCGCGCCGACCAGTCGCTGCTGGCGTTGTTCGAGGCGAAGCGCCAGTCACCATAAATGCCGAAATGGGGCGTGATGCCGGCCACCCACTGCGGCGCGCTCGCCTTGCCGCCCAGTGCAATGCGCCCGCTGGAGAAACTGCGCGCGTCGCGTTGCGCACCGAGACTGTCGGTGTAGGCGCTCTGGCGCTCCCAGATAGCGAAAATGTCGGCAGACGGCTCGATGATGTAGCCCCCAAAGTCATAGCGCCCGGTCAGTCCGGTCGACAGCAGCAGGCGCGATCCGCCGAAGCGGCCGTCAGCCCCGCCGGTTGCCGCATCGTAGCCAAGCCCGCTCCAGCCGAGTATGCCTTTCCAGCGCAACGTGGGCGCGATCTGCCAGCCCGCATAGGCGCCGATCGTGCCGCCATCGCCCTTGAGCCGATCGGTGACGGATGTGAACTCGTAGCTGAAATTCTCATAGCCGCCAAACAGCCCGACGACGACATTGGGCTTGAGCTTGTAGGAGAGGCCGGCGGTGAAATTGATCTGCGTACCATTCAGCCCGCTCGGCGACGACTGCCGGAAGCCGCTCCCGCGCACGTCAGCCCATGTGCTCCACCGTGAAGGGAACACGGGCGCCGCAAGCGGGTCCACCCGGTCAATGGGACCGTAGCCCAGCGGCGCAAACGCCTGCTCGACGCGCCGCGACACGTCGGATCGGCGTTCGGCGACAAACTGGGATACGACCGAGGATGCCGGCACCCAGATGATGCCGGACGCCGTGCGAACAGGCACCTCCCCATCGGCAATCGCACGGTCATACATGGACATATTGAAGCTGTAGTTGATGCTGTAGGACATCTCGTAAGACCAGTATATACTGTTCGCGGCAGCCCGAGAGGCAAATTCATGAATATAGGCTTCATACTCTTCGCGAGACATAATATACTCTTCGCGAGACACAATCGTCGATTCGCTGGTCGAGTCGTTAAGCGCGTCGTCGATCTCGCTGTTGACCGACCCGCTGATGTTGGTGGCGGAGGTGTTGGCCACGACGCTGGTGCCCTGCTCCTGCACATCCCCCAGCGTCGAACCGCCGCCGGCCGCACAGCTCCATGAAAAACTGGACCCGGCATTGGCCCGCGTTCCGCTGATGATGAGCTCGTCGGACGTCGCCGCCGGCACGACATAGGTCTGGGTTCCGACCGTGTCGAAGCTCAAAACCAGCGGCGTATGGGTGGTGTTGTTGTAAAGACCGAGCCGGTCGCCGCCGCCGACAGCGGTGACCGTCAGCGTGATGGTGTCACCTGCATCGAAGGTAGTGCCCGAGGTGGAGCCGGACGCCGCGCCGCCGGAGAACGTGCCTTCCAGCGCGGTGCATCCCGCCGACGCCTGCGCCGCACTGTTGGCACCGAAAAGGCACGCTGAAGCAACAGCACCCAAGAGGACGCGACGCACAAAAACGGAGCCTGCCGCCCCGCAACCCATACCAAGTTTCACGAATTGCCCCGCCTGACTGTTTTATTTCTGTGCGCCACCGCCCCAACGACACGCACAGCGACGGAGCATTGTTTCCGATTCACGACTGGATGAAAAGCGACTGAACCCGCCGCTGACGAATTAGCTGTGCAAAAACGGGAACTTGCGTTGACTGGGCGATTCGACCGGCCGCGCGGACTCGAAAGGTCGCCGCAGTCATCCTGTTCCGTGCCGCCTAGCCGAAGGCGGAGGCTCCGGCATCGGCCCGCAGCGCCAGAGCGCGCATGCCGGCGAACAGTTCGCGGCCGAAACCGAAGCCGTTCTCCGTAAGCTCGGGCATCGCCGGGGCGCGGCTCGCCAGCACGCCATCGTGCACTTTCACTTCAAGCGTGCCGGCCTCGGCATCAAGGCATATGACGTCGCCCGTCTCGATGCGACCGATCATGCCGCCGTCCAGTGCCTCGGGGGTAACGTGGATCGCGGCGGGCACCTTGCCAGACGCGCCGGACATGCGCCCGTCCGTCACCAGCGCAACCTTGCGGCCGCGATCCTGGAGAACGCCCAGCACGGTCGTCAACCGGTGGAGTTCCGGCATACCGTTGGCCTTCGGACCCTGGAAGCGCACCACGGCAACGAAATCGCGGTCGAGCTGGCCAGCCTTGAAGGCCGCGTTGAGCTCATCCTGGCTGTGAAAGACGATGGCAGGCGCCTCCACCAGGCGGCTTTCCGGCTTCACGGCCGACGTCTTGATGATTGCATTGCCGAGATTGCCTTTCAGCACCTTCAGCCCACCTGTCGGCTGGAACGGCTTGCGCGCCGTCGCCAGCACCTTCTCGTCGCCGCTGACCAGTGCGGCGGGCCGGCGCGTGACCGTGCCATCGTCGGCCAGATGCGGCTCGATCGTGTATGGCCGTAGCCCCTCGCCCCAGACGGTGCGCACGTCCTCGTGTAGATAGCCGGCGTCGAGCAGTTCGCGGATGAGAAACCCCATGCCGCCAGCGGCATGGAAATGGTTCACGTCGGCCAAGCCGTTCGGATAGACGCGGGCCAGCAGCGGCACGATGTCGGACAGGTCGGAAATGTCCTGCCAGGTCAACCTTATGCCCGCCGCCGCCGCCATCGCGATGAGATGGATGGTGTGGTTGGTCGAGCCGCCGGTGGCGTTGAGGCCGACGACGCCGTTGACGATCGAGCGCTCGTCGATCATCCGGCCGACCGGCGTGAACTCGTTGCCCAGCGCCGTGATCGCCAGAGCACGCTTGGCGGCCTCGCGGGTCAGCGCCTCGCGCAAAGGCGTGTTGGGATTGACGAAGGAGGCGCCGGGCGTGTGAAGGCCCATGATCTCCATCAGCATCTGGTTGGAGTTGGCCGTGCCATAGAAGGTGCAGGTACCGGGACCGTGATAGGATTTCGACTCGGCTTCGAGAAGTTCGGCACGGCCGACCTTGCCCTCGGCGTAGAGCTGGCGGATCTTCGCCTTCTCGTCGTTGGGCATGCCGGACGTCATCGGACCGGCGGGGATGAAGACGGCCGGCAAATGGCCGAAGGTGAGCGCCGCGATCGTCAATCCCGGCACGATCTTGTCGCAGACGCCAAGATAGACGGCAGCGTCGAACATGTTGTGCGACAGGCCGATCGCCGCCGACATGGCGATCACGTCGCGCGAAAACAGCGACAGGTCCATGCCCGGCATGCCCTGCGTGACGCCGTCGCACATCGCCGGTACGCCGCCCGCCACCTGCGCAACACCGCCGGCATCCCGTGCCGCCTGCTTGATGAGCTGCGGGAAAGTCTCAAATGGCTGATGCGCAGACAGCATGTCGTTGTAGGAAGTGACGATGCCGAGGTTCGACACCCTGTCGCCGGCGAGCGCCGCCTTGTCATGGGCGCCACAGGCCGCGAAGCCGTGGGCAAGGTTGCCGCAGGAGAGCGTCGAACGGTGGACCCCGGCGCCGATGGCTGCGTCGACTCGCGCCAGATATGTTTCGCGAGCCGGCTTCGAGCGTTCGACGATGCGGGCGGTGATGGCTTCGATAGCTTTCAGGGCGGACATGGCCGATCTCCTAGGGAGCCCAGTATACGCGCGCATGGGGTGCGGCGTCGAAGACGCGCGCAATTGGCGGTCGCGGCCGGATCTCGTCTGTGGCACATTCGAGAGCGGCGCGCTTTTCTGCTCCTTCAATATGGAGTGCCAGGAAGCGCGCGCCTATGAGTGAAGGCAAGGTCAGCGTCAGGCGGGGTTCTCCGCCGGCCTGCGTTTCGACCGGCATCACTCGCTTACGCTGATCCGGGTCGGTCAGAGCGTCGAGGTTCGGCGCATCGGGGAAGAAGGACGCGGTATGGGCGTCATTTCCCATGCCCAGCACGACGACGTCGAGCGCAGGCCCTAGCAGCGCCAACCCAGCCTCGGCCGCATCCGCCGCCTGATCGGCCGTCGCCACATCCGACCATAGAGGCAGGAAGCGCGCCAGCCGCGCGTCGTTGACGAGCAGCCGCTGGCGAACCAGTTTCTCGTTGGAGCGCTCGGAGGTCGGCGGCACGAAGCGCTCGTCAACCAGTGTGATCACCACTTTCTGCCAGGCGAGCCGCGTCCGCGACAACGCGTCAAAGAGCAGTCCCGGCGTCGAGCCGCCGGAAACGGCAAGGCTTGCTCCGCCGCGTTCACCGATCGCCTTGGCCAGCGTATCCGCGATATCACGGGCAAGCGTCGCGGCCAGCGCGTCGCGCGACGGACAGATGTTCCAGTCGGGAGCCGTCATCCTTTACATGCTCTCGTGCCACGTGCGGCCGTCGCGCTCGATCAGTGCGATCGATCCGGATGGACCCCAGGTCCCGGCAGTGTAGCCCTGAACGGCATGGCGGTTCTCGACCCAGGAGGCCTGGATCGGATCGATCCACTGCCACGCCGCCTCAACCTCGTCACGCCGCATGAACAGCGTCTGGTTGCCACGTACGACGTCCATGATCAGCCGCTCATAGGCGTCGGGGTTGCGCACCTCAAATGCGTTGGCAAAGGTCATGTCGAGCGGCACGTGCCGCAGCCGCATGCCGCCGGGGCCGGGATCCTTGATCATGATCCACTGCTTGACGCCCTCGTCGGGCTGGAGGCGGATGACGAGTTGGTTAGCCGTAACAACGCCCGCGCCCTCGTCAAAGATCGAATGTGGCACCGGCTTGAACTGGATGCAGATCTCCGACACGCGCTCGGCGAGCCTCTTGCCGGTGCGCAGGTAGAACGGCACGCCCGCCCAGCGCCAGTTGGCTATCTCGGCTTTCAGCGCCACGAAGGTCTCGGTGTCGCTATCGGCGCCCAGTTCCTCGGTATAACCCTTGACCGCGCCGCCGGAGGACGCTCCGGCCTTGTATTGGCCGCGAACGGTCAGCTTCGGCGCCTCGTTACCGTTGATGCGCTTGAGCGAGCGCAAGATCTTCAACTTCTCGTCACGCACTGCGTCGGCGTCCATCGATGATGGCGGCTCCATCGCCATCAGGCAGAGGAGCTGGAGCATGTGGTTCTGAACCATGTCGCGCAGCGCGCCGGCCTTGTCGTAATAGCTGACGCGATCTTCGAGACCGACCGTCTCGGCGACCGTTATCTGCACATGATCGATGTGGGTGGAATTCCACAGCGGTTCGTAGAGCGTGTTTGCGAAGCGCAGCGCCATCAGGTTCTGCACCGTCTCCTTGCCCAGATAGTGGTCGATGCGGAATATCTGGTGCTCGTCGAACACCTTCCCGATGGCGTCATTCAGTGCGCGCGCTGAGGTGAGGTCGCGGCCGATCGGCTTTTCCACTACGATGCGGGCGTCGCCGCCATTGAGGCCGTGGTTGGCCAGATGTCCCGCGATATCGCCGAACAAGGCCGGCGCGACGGCCAGATAGTAGGCGCGGATCGCCTTGCTGTCGCCGACGGCCTCCTTGAGCTGGTCGAAGCCGTTGCCCGACTTGGCGTCGACCGAAACGTAGCTCATTCGCGCGATGAAGCGATCGAGCTGGTCGCTGTCGATCTCTGACGGCTTGACGTGCTCGGTGATCGCGGTGCGGGCGAAGGCGCGATATTCTTCATCCGTCATGGCGCTGCGCGATGCGCCGATGATGCGCGTCGGCTCGGTGAACTGGCCCGCCATTTGGCGCTGGTAGAGCGCCGGCAGCAGCTTGCGCTCCGCAAGGTCGCCGGTGGCGCCGAAGACGATGAAGTCGAATGGGTCGACGGGGATGATCTGGCTGGTCATGCGCGTTTGTTAACCCGGCTTTTCGCAACTGCGAGACGATATAATCTAATCGATTTAGCTATGCCAGCGCGAATTGGCGGCAAGGCGATCGGAGTTCGGCACTCTTGACACAACATCATGCACTGGGTTTGTCACGCGGCACAGACTGGTCCATCGCCACCGATCGGGCAAGGCGCTACGACCTGCCGACGCAAACGCGAGGACCGAGACATGGGCACGCCCCTCTCCAGCACGGTCGCCGAAGGCGCGGCCTTCATGAATCTCATCGACGGCAAGCCGGCCGATTCGCTTTCCGGCGCGCGTATCGACGTCGCCTGTCCGTCGGACGGAAGGGCCTTTGCTTCCATTCCCGCGTCCAGCGCGGCGGACGTCGATCGCGCGGTGCGCTCAGCGTACAGGGCGTTCGAGGATGGGCCGTGGAGCCGCATGCCGGCGGTCGAGCGGGGCCGCTGCCTCACCAGGCTCTTCCATCTGGTCGAGAAGCACGGCGACGAGCTTGCCGCGCTTGAATCGCGCGACACCGGCAAGCCGGCCCGGCAGGGCAAGGCCGATGTCACCGCCACGATGCGCTACTATGAGTTCTACGGCGGGGCGGCCGACAAGATCCATGGCGATACGATTCCGTTCCTCGACGGCTATACGGCGCTCACCTTGCGCGAGCCGCACGGCGTCGTCGCCGGTATCATCCCGTGGAACTATCCCATGCAGATTCTGGCCCGCGTCGCCGGCGCCGCCCTGGCCATGGGCAACACGCTGGTCGTGAAGCCCGCCGAGGACGCCTCGCTCTCCGCGATCCGTATCGCCCAGCTGGCACTCGAAGCCGGCATTCCCGAAGGCGTGTTCAACGTCATCGCGGGTTATGGCCGCGACGCAGGTGCCGCGCTTTCGGCGCACCCCCTCGTCGACTACGTCACCTTCACAGGGTCGCCTCTGACCGGCACCGCAATCCAGCAGGCGGCCGCCGTCAACAATCGCGGCGTGACGATGGAACTGGGAGGCAAGTCGCCGCAGATCGTCTTCGCCGACGCCGACCTCGAAGCCGCCCTGCCTGTGTTGGTCAACGCGATAATCCAGAACGGCGGCCAGACCTGCTCGGCGGGCAGCCGAGTGCTGGTCGAACGCTCCGTCTACGACAAGGTCGCGGGTGCGCTGGCAGAGCGCTTCGCGACGCTCGTTGCGGGGCCACACGATGCCGACCTCGACCTCGGCGCGATGATCAATGCGAACCAGCGCAACCGCGTCGCCGGCATGGTCGAAGCCGCGAAGGAGGCGGGTATTTCTGTCCTTGCCGAGGGAGCCGTCCATGCAAACGCGCCGTCTGGAGGCTGGTATCAGGCGCCGGTGTTGTTCGGCTCGGTCGACCCCGCCGCGGTGATCGCGCAGGAGGAGGTGTTCGGCCCGGTACTGGGCCTGTTCCCGTTCGACGACGAGGCAGATGCGCTGAGGCTTGCCAACGGCACGGAGTTCGGGCTCGTCGCCGGCGTCTGGACAAAAGACGGCGCCCGCCAGCATCGCGTCGCAAAACGCGTTCGCGCCGGTCAGGTCTTCGTCAACGGATATGGAGCAGGCGGCGGAATCGAGTTGCCGTTCGGCGGCTTCAAGAAGTCCGGCCATGGTCGGGAGAAGGGTTTTGAGGCGCTCTACGACATGAGCGCGACCAAGACGGTCGTGTTCAATCATCAATAGCGGAGGAAGCATGGCACGTCTGAAAGACAAGGTAGCCATCATCACCGGTGCGGCATCGGGATTTGGCGAAGGCATGGCCAAGCGCTTCGCCGAGGAAGGCGCCCGGGTGGTGGTGGCCGATCTCAACTTCAGGGGCGCCGAGCGCGTGGCGAAGGAGATCGGCGAGGCCGCCGTCTGCGTGCAGGCCGACGTGTCGCAGAAGTCCGAGATCGACGAGATGGTCGCCACGGCAATGAACGCCTTCGGCCGCATCGACATACTGGTCAACAATGCGGGCTATACCCACGTCAACGGCGACATGCTTGGTGTGGCGGAGGATACGTTCGATTTGATCGTCGGCGTCAACATGAAGGCGATCTACTATTCGGCGCTCGCCATCGTGCCGATCATGGAGAAGCAAGGCGGCGGCTCGATCATAACCACGGCGTCGACGGCAGGCCTGCGGCCGCGCCCAGGCCTGACCTGGTACAACGCCTCGAAGGGATGGGCGATCACCGCCACCAAGTCGATGGCAGTGGAGCTTGCCCCGAAGAACATCCGCGTCAACTGCCTTTGCCCAGTCGCCGGCGAAACCGGCATGCTGGCCCAGTTCATGGGAGAGGACACGCCGGAACTGCGCGCAAAATTCCGCGCTTCGATCCCGCTCGGGAGGCTGTCGACGCCGCTCGACATCGCCAATGCGGCGCTGTGGCTGGCATCCGACGAGGCCGCATTCATCACCGGCGTTGCGCTGGAAGTCGACGGTGGACGCTGCATCTGACGGCTGTGCTGCAGCGTTTCCTCGTGTAAGACAGGCATAAAGACAAGAAACGCCGACGGGAAACGCCATGCACAGGGTCGCGATCAGCGGAACAGGGGTATTCACACCGGCCGAAATCATTACCAATGCGGAGCTGGTGGCGTCCTTCAACGCCTATGCGGAGCGCTGGAATACCGCCCACGCCGGCGAGATCGAAGCGGGCACCGCGCAGCCGATGGCCATGTCCAGCGAGGAATTCATCGTCAAGGCGTCCGGCATCGAGCAGCGTTATGTTATGGAAAAGTCCGGCGTTCTCGATCCTGAGGTCATGCACCCGATACTGCCGGAGCGACCAGACGAAGAGCTGTCGATCATGGCCGAGATTTCGGTGGCGGCGGCCAGGCAGGCGCTGGGAAAGGCCGGCCGCACCGCCGACGATATCGACGCCGTCATCTGCGCGGCCTCCAACCACGAGCGCGCCTATCCGGCAATCGCAATCGAGGTGCAGAAGGCGCTTGGCATCAAGGGCTTCGCCTTCGACATGAACGTCGCCTGCTCGTCGGCCACGTTCGGCATCCAGGCCGCCGCCGACATGATCCGGTCCGGGACGGCGCGCGCAATCCTGATGGTCAATCCCGAGATCACCTCGGGCCACCTGGAATGGCGTGACCGCGACTGCCATTTCATTTTCGGCGATGTCTGCACCGCCGTCGTGCTGGAGCGCGCCGACACCGCGGACACGTTGCATGCGTGGGAAGTCGTCTCGACGCGCTGCCTGACGGAGTTCTCCAGCAACATCCGCAATAACAACGGCTTCCTGAGGCGCACGCGCGAAGGCCACATGGCCGATCGGCGAGACATGCAGTTCAAGCAGGAGGGCCGCAAGGTCTTCAAGCAAGTAGTGCCGATGGTGACCGAACTGATCGAGACGCACCTTGCGGACGAGCAGATCGCCACCGCCGACATCGACCGATTCTGGCTGCATCAGGCCAACAAGAGCATGAACGACCTGATCGGACAGAAGATGCTCGGTCGCGAACCCACCCGAGACGAACAGCCCAACATCCTGCAGGACTACGCCAACACCTCGTCGGCCGGCTCGATCATCGCCTTCGACAAATACTCCGAAGACCTAGGCGCGGGCAGTCTCGGGGTGATCTGCTCCTTCGGCGCCGGCTATTCGGCCGGCAGCGTGATCGTGCGCAAGCTGTAGCCGGTTCGCGCCTAGCCGAGGCGCTCAGCGGCCTTTCGACGCGATGTAGCCTCGCGCGATCTCGTCCATGCGCGGTTTGCCGAAGCTTGGCCCGTGCCCGCCGTGAACGATCCCTACGTCCAGGTCGAGCAAACGCCGCATAGTCGCCAGATAGTCCTCGACGTTCGAGTGGGGCAACTCGTCGTAGAGCTGGTCGTCGTAGATGGCATCGGCCGAGAAGAATTCGCCGTTGGCCTCGTCAAGCAGACCGATGCAGCCCGGCGAGTGGCCCGGCAGGTGGAGCACCGCGAATCTGCGGTCGCCGAGGTCGATCACGTCGCCGTCGTCCAGAACCTCGGTCAACGGAGCTGGGCTGAGGGCGAAATCTTCAATCGACCAGCTTTCGTCTGGCCGCGCGGCGAGGACGCCGGGCATCTCCCTGAACCACGAGGCGAAGGTGTCGTCGTCGGCCATCGTTGCGAAGGTGTCCCTCTCCGCCCCGTGGCCGGCGCGGCGCGCGAATTCGTGGAAAGAGCCGACATGGTCGACATGGCCATGGCTGGCAACTGCAAGCACCGGCTTGTCGGTCCTCGGTAGGGCGGCCGAAAGGCTTGCTATGCCATTGCCGAAATCGAGCTGGACCACTAGGTCCCGACCCTCGATCCGGTAGAGGTTGGCCCGGAACACCGGATGCACGAAAGGTTCGGTGATGCGGGTCACGCCGGGCGATACGGCCTCGAGCGAGAACCAGTCCACGGTCAGATCCTGTCTCTCAGCGCGTACCAGTTCAGCGCCAGGAACAGGAGCGGCGCGCGGAAGCGGCGACCGCCGGGGAAGGCAGGGATGCTGAGTTCCTCGAACAGCTTCAGCCGGTCGCGATTGCCGGCCACCGTCTCGGCATAGAGCTTGCCGACGAAGTTGGACAGCATGACGCCATGGCCCGAATAGCCGCCGGCCGAGATCACGTTCGGCATTACCTCCCGCACGAAGGGCTTCCGCGGCAGCGTGATGCCGACATAGCCTCCCCAGGCATGGGTGAACTCGACGTCCTTGAGCTGCGGATACACCTCGGCGACCTGCTTTCGGATGTGAACGTGGATGGCGCCCGGGTCGCCAGGCGCATAGATCTCGCGACCGCCGAAAAGCAGGCTGCCGTCGCGAACCCGGCGGAAATAGCGCACCACGAAACGCGAATCGTCGACCGATTCGAAGTCCGGCAGCACGCCCGTTTCCGCGCCGAGCGGCACGGTCGCGCCTATGAATGAGCCGATCGGCATGACATGGGCGGCACTTTCGGGTTCCAGGTCGCCACCATAGGCGTTGACCGCGATCAGCGCCTTGTCTGCGGTTATCGTCCCGCGCGCGGTCGAAATCCTGACCTTGCCGCCTGTACTTTCGATACCAGTCGAGCGCGTATTCTCGAACAGCCGCGCCCCGGATGCGGCTGCCACCCGCGCCGTGCCCACAACCAGCTTCATCGGATGGATGTGGCCGGTGCCCGTGTCGCGCGTGCCGCCATGGTAACGCGTCGAGCCCAGCCGCGCGGCGGTCTCGGCCGCATCCATGAAGGTCACGTGCGGGTAGCCCGCCTTTTCGCGCATGTAGTCGGCGTAGCGCCGATAGTCATCAACGTAGCGTTTCTTGTGGGCGACCGAGAGTTGACCCGGCATGTAGTCGATTTCGATGTCGTTGGCCGCCGCGAAATCGAGCAGGTGGTGCTTGGCCTCTTCGGCTAGGTCGAATAGCGCTTTGGCGCGGGTCCAGCCGTAAGCCGCCTCCATGTCGTCGAGGGCGCCGCGCTGGCCGGTGCCCATCTGGCCGCCATTGCGGCCGGAGGCACCGTCGCCGAACCGGTGCGCCTCAATCAGCACCGCGTCCACGCCGGCCTTCGCCAGATGCACGGCCGCCGAAAGGCCGGTGAAGCCGCCGCCGATGATTGCCACGTCAGCCCTGGTGTCCCCGTCGAGCGAAGGATATTGGGGCCGCTCGCCAACGGTCGCTTCGTACCAGGAATAGCCGGGGGAAATGGGGGATTGATAGGCCATCAAACGTTCAGCAACAGATACTCCCGCTCCCACGGGCTGATGACCTCCATGAAGGTCTCGAACTCGGCCTTCTTGATAGCCGCGTAGGTCGAGACGAAGGCCGAACCCAGCATGTCGCGCAGCGCCTGGTCACCCTCGAACAGCTCCACGGCCTCCAGCAGGCCACGCGGCAGCTCGATCTCGTCCTCGTTGACCGAGGTGCCGACGGGCGCCTCGCACTCGATGCCGTTGACCATGCCGATCAGCCCGCAGGCGAGCGAGGCGGCAAGCGCCAGATAGGGATTGGCGTCAGATGACGGGATGCGGTTTTCGACGCGGCGCGCCACCGCATCGGAGCGCGGCACGCGGAAGGCCGTCGTCCTGTTGTCGTAGCCCCACTTCGTGTTGACGGGAGCGGAGGCCGCCTGGGTGAGCCTGCGGTACGAATTCACATAGGGCGCCAGCATCACCAGTGCGTTAGGGATGTGGCGTTGCATGCCGCCGATGAAATGGCGAAACGCGTCAGTCTCGCCCCCCTCGGCGTCGCTGAAGACGTTCTTGCCGGTCTTCTTGTCGATGATGGACTGGTGGATGTGCATGGCCGACCCCGGCTGGCCCTGAATGGGCTTGGCCATGAAGGTCGCATAAGTCTCATGCTTCAGCGCAGCCTCGCGAATGGTGCGCTTGAACATGAACACCTGGTCGGCCAGTTCGACCGGATCACCGTGGCGCAAATTGATCTCGAGCTGGCCGGCGCCTTCCTCGTGGATCAGCGTATCGATCTCCAGGCCCTGCGCTTCGGAGAAGTGATAGATGTCGTCGATCAGCTCGTCGAACTCGTTGACGCCGGCTATCGAATAGCCTTGACCGCCACCGATGGGGCGTCCCGACCGGCCGACCGGCGGCACCAAAGGATAGTCCGGATCGGGATTCTTGCGGACAAGATAGAATTCGATCTCGGGTGCAACGACGGGCTTCAATCCGCGCTCGGCATAGGCCGCGACGACACGGCGCAGCACGTTGCGCGGCGTGAACTCGACCAATCGCCCGTCCTGATGGACCAGATCGCAGATGACCTGCGCGGTGGGATCGCTTTCCCACGGCACCACAGACAGCGTTGTCAGGTCCGGCATCAGCTTGAGGTCGCCGTCATCCTCCGGATATGCGAAGCCGTTGCCGTCTTCCGGGTATCCGCCCGAAATCGTGGTCATGAACACCGCCGACGGCAGCGCCAGCGAGGTGTTGGAGGTGAACTTTTTCGACGGCATCATCTTGCCGCGCGCCACGCCCGCCTGATCGGGCGTAATGCACTCGATGTCCTCGATGCCGCGCCATTCGAGCCAGCCGGCGGCTTCCTTCCAGTTCCTGACGCCGCGCAGGCGCTTTACGAATTCGGGCACGCGTTGACGGCTGCCGCGGCCTGACGGACGGACTTCCTTCTTCTGGACGGACATCAATCACCAATGGGTCGCTTGAGACAACCAACTATAGCCGGGCCGTTCGCCGCTTGGGAAGGGGACCAGGCCATCAGCGCAGCTTGCAGCGACGGCGACGGCGGCCTATCTGGCAGGTCGAGCAGGGAGAACGGCCATGTCCTCGATCAACCGGTTCCTCGGCGACACGCCGATGCGCGTCGCCATCAAGCTGATCGTGGTGTCGTTTATCGTCGGCATTACCATGGCGGCGTTCGGCCTGTCGCCATGGGACGTCATCTACGGTATCGAGGATTTCGTCAGGGGCCTCTGGAATCTCGGCTTCGACGCGCTCTACCGTTTCTGGGGATACTTCCTCGTCGGCGCGGTGATCGTCATCCCGGCTTTCATCATCCTGCGACTCCTGAGCTACCGCAGGGGATAATTCAACCGAACGCGGCTGCCGTTTCGAACAGAATCGCGTGTCGCGCGGCGAGCGCATCGATATCGCGGTCATAGCCGCCGCCGATGACGCCGCATACGGCCACGCCCAACCGGCGGAAATGACCGATCACCGCTTCGTCCCGCCGGCGCAACCCTTCGTCGGTAAGGGCAAGCCGGCCGAGCCGGTCGTCCGCATGCGGATCGACGCCGGCATTGTAGAAGACGATATCCGGACGGACGTGACCCTCGAGCGCGGGCAGAACCTCCGCTAGCCGCTCGAGATAGGCTTGGTCAGCCATACCGTCGGGCAGGGCGATGTCGAGGCCGGAACGGGCCTTGCGTACTGGATAGTTGTTTGCTGCGTGCATGGAGAAGGTGAAAACGCGCCGCTCGCCTTCCAGCATCTCGGCTGTTCCGTCGCCTTGGTGGACGTCGAGATCGACGACGAGGATATGCTCCACAAGTCTCTCCGCCAGCAGAGCGTTGGCGGCCACCGCGACATCGTTAAACGTGCAGAAGCCCGCGCCCTGGCTGCGCCGGGCGTGGTGGCTGCCTCCCGCCGTGTTGCACGCGACGCCGTGCTCCAGCGCAAGGCGCGCCGCCAGCATTGTGCCTGACGTCGCCAGCCGGGCGCGGCGCGACACACGATCGTCAACGGGAAAGCCGATCTCACGCTCTATTGCCGGTGGCACCGTCGACGACACGACCTGCGCCACATAGTCGGCGTCGTGTGCAAGCGCCAGCATCTCGTCCGCAGGCAGTCCCGGCCGATGCAGCGAACTTTCGTCGACAAGCCGACGCTCACAAAGCACTTCCATCAACCGCGCATATTTCCGCATCGGGAAGCGATGGCCGTCTGCGAAACAGGCGTCGTAGTCAGGGTGGTGGACGATCGGCGGCAGCATCCGTGCGTCTTGTAGCGCTTTGCATCCGTTTTGGAAGGCCCGGCCATCGACGCTTTCGCTGGACAATCGATCTGGACGACCAGGCCCTCGCGTTCTGCCGTAATTGATGGCAATGCCACTCGATCGATCACCTGTGAAACACCGCGCCTTGACCATCGCAACACAAGAAAGCAACGCGGGCGTACGCCCCTTCGTCGTCAACAATCGGCTGGTGCTGTCGATCGCCCTGCCGATGATGCTCGCCTACATGACGACGCCGTTGATCGGCGTTGCCGATACGGCCGTGATCGG